>Ga0182741_1000026_pt1 | contig 247824 bp, 219 predicted proteins | sample eDN5th37CBELigOP_FD_128874 | JGI IMG/M metagenome (GOLD analysis project Ga0182741, IMG submission 128874) | Enriched Organic Plus compost microbial communities from Emeryville, California, USA - eDNA 5th pass 37_C BE-Lig OP (version 2) (version 2) ...
ACAGCGGAAAATGGCGTCCCGGAAGGGAGTCGAACCCCTGACCTACGGTTTAGGAAACCGCCGCTCTATCCTGCTGAGCTACCGGGACAAAAAGATAAACACTTATAATCGCCAATCCGAAGATAGGCAAATGCCGAGCTGTTCCCTGTTGATTACGCGCAGCCACCGATACCGGACCCGGCCAGGCTGGGACTGCTCCTCCTGTCTGAGCTCAACATCGTCTTTCGGCCCACTATCGGAAAGTGGCGTATACGGCCTGGGCATTCCTCAGACGCTCGCCCGGCACGAAAAGAAAAGGCGCGATCCACGACGGGAACGCGCCTCATCTCATAAACTCGTATCGAGCTCACGCGGCTTCTTCAGCGTCCTCGACATCCGTCTCGACCTCAGCCTCGCCGCCCTTGCCGCGCTTCGGGCCGCTCATCAGCAGGGTCTCGATTTCGCGGATGGAAGCGGCATCGTCGAGCTCCCGTACTACGGCCAGTTCGCGGGCCATGCGATCGAGTGCGGCTTCGTAAAGCTGGCGCTCGCTGTAGGACTGCTCGGGCTGCCGGTCGGAGCGGTAAAGATCCCGGACGACTTCGGCCACGGCAATGATGTCGCCGGAATTGATCTTGGCTTCATATTCCTGGGCGCGCCGGCTCCACATGGTACGGCGCACGCGGGCGCGTCCCTTGAGGGTCTTCAGGGCCTGCTCGATCTTGTCATTGTCAGAGAGCTTGCGCATGCCGACAGCGTCGACCTTGCTGGTAGGAACACGCAGCCGCATCTTCTCCTTGTCGAAGTCGATCACATAGAGCTCAAGCTTCGCGCCGGCGATCTCCTGCTCCTCGATGTCGACGATCACGCCGACGCCGTGAGCCGGGTAAACCACGTGTTCACCGGCCTTGAACCTGAGACGATCCGCTTTCTTTTGTGCTGCCATACTCTCCACCATCTAGCCGCCCTGAACAATTGTCGTCGGCCCAGGAGTGATTTGAGCAAAGTGTAGTGCTTTGCTTCATAAGCCTGTGTAATCCGCTACCTGAGCAACGGACCCCCAGTCTGAAGACGAAAGGGAACCACCGAAAGCACGATCTCCGTACTGCGAATTCTTGTCGTTGAACCCGCGCCGCGACTGGACACAAGCATCAGCGAAAAAAATCCGAGCCCTGAGAAGCTCGGCCTCGTTTCCTGGGTGGTTTTTAGTAACCGGAAAAAACAATAGCATAATCGCGGGACAATTTGAAGCCCCGTTCACTAAGCCGGTTAATCAAGGTTAATCTGGCGCTTTGGCAGCCGGTCGGCGGAGCGCTTCGGCGAGCAAGAAAATTTGATTCATGACCTGCCGGCATATGCTTGGAGCCCTGTGGTCCAGGGCCCAGCGATCAGTCGCCGTCGCCAGGCTCGGGCGAGAAATACTTCTCCAGCTTGCCCTCGACGCCGTCGAACTCTTCAGCCTCCGGAAGGGGATCTTTCTTGACCGTGATGTTCGGCCACTTCCGTGCGTAGTCGGCATTCAGAGTGAGCCACTGCTCGAGCCCCGGTTCGGTATCGGGCTTAATGGCCTCGGCGGGACATTCCGGTTCGCAGACCCCGCAGTCGATGCACTCGTCGGGATGGATGACGAGCATGTTCTCGCCCTCGTAGAAGCAGTCGACGGGGCAGACTTCAACGCAATCCGTGTACTTGCACTTGATGCAGTTATCGGTGACGACGTAGGTCATCGCGAACTCCGGTAAATCTTTTTGCGTCCAGGCTGGAGCAGGCTGGAAGGCGCCTCGGGGCGGTGAAACTGTCTCGTGTGTTTAGATCCCGTGGCATGTCAGATGCAAGGCCGCACAGCGGTCCGCGGCGATTATTCTCGCTCGTCAGTGCCGCTTTCCGATGCCTGGGGCGCCCTGTCGAACTCGGTCAGGTCGAGATAGAGCTTCTGCGCCTCGGCCGGCGGGCCACGCCTTTCGGCCATCCCGGCAACCTGAAGAACCCTCACGCGGCCATGGAGGGTAAGAGTGAGCACATCGGCAGGGCCAATCGCGTGACTGGGCTTTTGCACCCTTTCCCGATTGACCCTCAGCCGTCCGTTCTCGACCAGAGCCACCGCCTGGCCGCGCGTTTTTACGATGCGGGCATAGACCAGCCATTTATCGATACGCTGTCGCGTATCGCTCATTGACCGCCTTTGCGCGACTTCTGCAGGAGCTCGGCCTTGAGGGCACCGAGCACCGCGAACGGCGAATCGGCGATCCGTGCCTCGTCCCGCTTCGACGACCCATGACGCTCCTCGCGGCCCTCGCGACGCGGCCGCTCGTGACGATCACGACGCGGGCCTTCGCCCTGGGCCTCGGCGCGACCATGCTGGCCACCCGGCCTGCCTTCGCTCTGCCGACGCTGACCATGCCCATCGCGCTCCCGCCGGCCCTGGTGAGCCTGATTGTCGCCGGCAGGGGAAGCGGACCGCTGACCGCCGTGACGACGGTGACGATTGCCTTCATGGCGTTCGCCACTGCGGGCATGCTGCCGCTTGAACGGGCCGGCATCCTTGGGCCACCAGACCTCGATTTCTTCGGGTTCCTTGCGCGCTGCCTCAGTCTTGGCTTCAACCCCGGCGGCGCTGACGTCATCACCCGCATTGGCAGGAACATTGCCGGTCGCAGCCGAAGCCGGCTCAGGGCTATCGGCGCTTTCGGCACCCGCCGCTTCGCCGGCGGCCTCCGTAACCGGGGCAGCCGGGGCGGTTGCAGCGTCAGGAGCGGCGGGAGAAGCCGACACCTCGTTCATCGCGGTCGTTTCACCGGTCTCCGCAGGAACCGCTTCGCCTGTCTCGCCGGCGACGGAAGCCTCGGGCGCCTTGTCGGCTGCGACTGCCGAGGGCACCTTGCGCTTTTCGCTGCGGAAGCCGAGCGCACGCAGGATGCCGGCGAATTCCTCGCCCGAGCAGCCAACCAGAGACATCATGTCCGGGATGACCGTGAAACCGCCGCCTTCAACCGAGCCCTGCGGGCGGACATCGCCTTCCGACTGCGGCTTCCAGAACACGCGCGGGCGAATGAGATCGGCCAGACGCTCGATCATGTCGATGCGCACGGCGCGGCTGCCGCACACCCGGAAACCGGCGATGTGGTAGAAGTCCTGCCTTCCGCCGGGCGTGAGCGCAACCGAGGTAAGGCCCTGCGGCGGCGCTTCCGGCACCATGCCGGCCTCGAGGCGGCCCGCCTGTTGTTCCTGCAGCGCCCACAGCATCAGCTTGAGCTCGGTCGGCGCCGGCTTGAGCAGCGTTGGAATGAAGATGTTGAAGGCGCCGAAGCGGATGCCGTAGCGACGCAGGCTGCCTCGCGCTTCCTGGTCGAGCTGCTTGACCTCGTCCTTCACGTCCTCTCGGGCGAGATTGCCGAGCTGCTCAACCAGACGGAAGGCGAAGCCGCGGGCGAGACCCTGCAAGTCTTCGGCGGCTTCCAGCTGGATTAGCGGCTTGAGAACTTCGCCGATGCGCTGCTCGACGAACTGCTCGAGCTTCTTGACCACAGCTTCCTTGTCGGTGCCGGTAAGCTGGTCGTCCGCGAGCAGCTCCAGACGCGGTCGCAGCACATGCGCGCCCGCCACCAGCCGCGCGACCTTTGCGGCCCGCCAGGTGACATAACCATCCCGGGTAAGCGCGAAGAGCTCGGCCCGGTCTTCAACCAACTGCTTGGCCCGATCAGAGATTTCAGCCGCTACGGCCTTCATGGAAGCTGCCCGCAAGGTTCGTCCTTCAGAATTGTCGCCACTAATGTCCGGCATGAAATGAAAGCCTTTAATATGGCCGACGAAAACCCCTTCCACGAGGATTTCGCCGCCTGTGTCAACGGATGACGTCAGCTGATCCTTTTCCCGCATCCGCTTCATGAGCACACTGGTGCGACGGTCGATGAACCGTTGCGACAGGCGCTCATGCAAAGCATCTGACAGCCGATCCTCAATTTCGCGTGTCTTGTCGCGCCAGTTTTCGGCATCCGCCAGCCAACCGTCGCGATTGGCGATGAAGGTCCACGTCCGCACATGCGCCACGCGCGCGGCCAGCGTATCGATATCGCCTTCCGTATTGTCCGCGATACGCAGCTGTTTCGCAAACCAGTCTGACGGGATTTTCCCATCTTTGCTAAGGAAACCGTACACTTTGGCAACCAGATTGGCGTGGTCGCTGCCCATCGTGTTGCGATAGTCGGGAATCTGGCAGACGTCCCAGAGCTGCTGCACCGCCTCGCGGCCCTTGGCGATGTCCATCACCAGATGGTCGCGTGACAGATATTCCAGCGCCTGTTGATCAGGGCAGGACTGGGCGCGCATGAGGCCGGCAACAGTCGGCGCCTGGTTGAGGCTGTTGAGCAGCGCCGTGACCGAGGAGAAGTCGAGTTCGGTATTCCGCCATTGCAGCATCCGGACCGGCTCGAAGTTGTGGTTCTCGATCCGGTCTACGATCTCGCGCGGGAAAGGCTCGACCTCACCGGTGACACCGAAGGTGCCGTCATTCATGTGACGCCCGGCGCGGCCGGCGATCTGGGCAATCTCCGCCGGCGTCAGGTCGCGGAAACTGAAGCCGTCGAACTTGCGGGCCTGGGCGAAGGCGACATGATTGACATCCATGTTGAGGCCCATGCCGATTGCGTCCGTCGCCACCAGGAAATCGACATCGCCATTCTCGTAGAGCTCGACCTGCGCGTTCCGGGTACGCGGCGACAGGGCCCCCATCACTACGGCGGCGCCGCCGCGCTGACGGCGGACCAGCTCGGCGATCCCATAGACGGCTTCCGCCGAGAAGGCGACGATTGCCGAACGCGGCGGAAGCCGGGTCATCTTCTTGCTGCCGCTGAACGTGAGCTGCGAGAAGCGCGGCCGGGTAATGAAGTTGATCCCCGGCAGGAGCCGCTCGATCATCGGCCGCATGGTGGCCGAGCCCAGCAGCATGGTTTCCAGGGTGCCGCGGCGATGCAGGATCCGGTCGGTGAAGATATGGCCGCGGTCGAGATCGGCAGCGAGTTGGATCTCGTCAATGGCCAGGAACTCGACTTCGAGATCCGGCGGCATGGCTTCGACCGTGCAGACCCAGAAGCGGGGCGACTTGGGTAGGATCTTCTCTTCGCCGGTGACCAGAGCAACCCGATCGGGGCCAATCTTGGCCGAGATCTTGTCATAGACCTCGCGGGCCAGAAGTCTGAGCGGCAGGCCAATCATACCAGTCTGGTACCCAATCATGCGCTCGACCGCGAGATGGGTCTTCCCGGTATTGGTGGGGCCAAGGACAGCCGTAATGGATTTCATGCCTGCTGCTTTGTCTTGTCTTTCGGATCACCTGCTGGGGCAGGTCAGAGAGCCAGCCTCGGAGATAAGGTCATAATCCCCTCGCGGGCAAGCAGACTCATTGTCTGATGCAGATTTCGTGGCCCTGAAATCTTGGCGGACGTCGGCTGCGCGGCCTGTCTCAGGGGTGGCCCTGCCCGTCGGATTTTTACCATTGGAACGACTTGCGAACAAATGCTGACCGAATCGCTGACTCTGAAACACTTCCGCATTTGTTCGTCTCGCTCCCTGCCCGAAATCCGGCCTTGGGCCGGTTTGTTGTTGGCTGACCTGTAGCGCGATGCGGGGAGATTTTCCACGTTTTTCGCCGGTCGGAAAGTTAACGCCAAAGCGTTATGGTTAAGGCTTTCTTGCAACAGGGGACGCGGCAACTGTGCGGCGCCGTTAACGAAGGTACCAAACCAGAACGGACCATGTCCGAATCGCGTTGCCTGCAATTTTCGCGAAACGTTCCCGGCGAGATATTGTGGTTCTTGCGCATCGATAGACCAGTTATTGATCTGTCTCGTTCCCTGCGTATATGGGCAAGGGGTGTTCCGGGCAGGCGGCGTTAACCTGCCTGTCCCGAAACGGGACGACGTTGCCCGTCACTTGCCAAGCGGCTTGCCGTCGACCTTGGCGTGCCGGGCGACGATCTGCACCTTCTTCCCCTTGAGCTCGCCCGAACCGGCCACCGGAACCAGGAGGTTGCCGGCTGGCCCCTCGACCGTCGCGAAGAGGATGGTGAAGACTGGCGGGTTCGAGTGGTTCTTGGCCATGCGCTTCTTCGACAGGCCGGCAACCGACTTGTACTGCACCCGGCACTTGTGCGCCGGCCCCTCGAAGGCGCCAGCGCTCTTCACAGTCTCCTGTCCAAGATAGGAGAAGGAAAGCTCGAAGACTTCCTTCCCGTCGAACACCCGCTGCCGGCCGGAGCACGGCTTGTCGCCGGACGCCATCGACGCCGCCAGAATGCCGCTCAGCGGATCAGGCAGCGACTTGTCGACCGCCTGGTTGAGATCCTCCTCGCGCTCCCGCGACATCCGGAAGCTGCGGTCGACCTTGACCGAGCCGCCATCCCAGCTGACCTGGGCGGTCTTCTTCTCGCTGCCCTCACGGGCGCTGTAGCGGAAGTTTGCCGGGCGCACCCTGCCGGAGGACAGCGAGCCCATGGCAGCCATGTTGAGTTCCTCGTCCACGAACAGGCCGACAAGGCCTGTCGTCGCGGCGCGGGCGGTCGCCCGGTAGTCTGAGGGGGACAGCTTGTAGACGATGTCGAGATCATAGGCGCGGGTGCCATGGGCGATGATGTCGAACTTGAGCTCGACATTCCGGGCGCCTTCCGCAGCGCTGAGGGCAGGAGCCTGTCCGCCTGTCAGCACCAGCATACCGAGACAGCCGGCAAGCAGCCGGCCATAGCGCGGAGCGTGTTGAGCCATTTTGTCTGTCATGTCCTGTCTGTCCCGGGATGCCGAAGGGCATCCTGCAGTAATTGAGCTGGTTCACCACTACTATATGGCTATGAATGTGCCCTGAATAAGCCTCGCGACTTGACCCGCGCGGCCTGTCGCCGTATAGCAACGCATCCTGATGAGAGGCGCCATGCGTCGTGAGTTCCCACGTCCATAGGGACGGGGCATCATCAATAGCATTTTGACCGGAGCATACAGATGTCCCGCCGTTGTGAATTGTCCGGGAAGGGCGTGCAGTCTGGCAACAACGTCAGCCATGCCAACAACAAAACCCGTCGTCGGTTTCTCCCGAATCTCTGCAATGTCACGCTGATGAGCGAAACCCTCCGCCAGTCCTTCACGCTGCGTGTCAGCGCTCATGCGCTCCGCACCGTTGAGCATCGCGGCGGCCTTGATGCCTATCTGAAGAAGGCGAAGGACGAGGAGCTCTCGCTCGAGGCACGTCGGATCAAGCGGCTGATCGAGCGTAAGTCGGCAGCTCTCGCTTCCTGATCAAGTAGGCCCTCTTCCCCTCCGCCTTTCGGCTGGGGAAGAGGGTTTTTCGTTCCGGGGGATGACAGCCCTTGTCACCGGGAACCGCTTACGGACATCTGACCATTCCGGTGCTCGCAATGACGGTGGTTGTTGCGGCATCGAATTTTTTTGTTCAGTTCCCCTTTGAATATCTCGGGCTCGAGGAGCTGTTCACCTGGGGAGCCTTCACCTATCCCCTCAGCTTCTTCGTCACCGAGCTGACCAACCGGCGCTTCGGTCCGTCCGACGCGCGTCGTGTGGTCTATGTAGGCTTTGCCCTTGCCGTGGTGCTTTCCTTCTGGCTGTCGACGCCGCGCATCGCCATGGCCTCTGGCTGTGCCTTCCTGCTGGCCCAGCTGCTTGACGTCACCATATTTGACCGGCTGCGAAACCAGGCCTGGTGGCAGGCGCCGTTGGCATCCTCAGCCATGGGATCCGTTCTCGACACCCTGATCTTCTTCACCCTGGCCTTCGCCGGCACGGGGCTGGGTACCGCCCACTACGGCATACGCGGTGTGGGCATCGAACTGCCGATCTGGATGGGATGGGCGATCGGCGACCTTGGCGTGAAGCTCGCCGTCTCGCTGCTCCTGCTGGTTCCGTTCCGGATGCTGCGCGCTCTGATCCCGGCGCGCGAGGCGCTGGAACTGCGCGCGCCCCGTGATGCAGCCTGACAGCTTGGTCTGGCAGGTGACCGGAAGGGTTACTGGGCTTTCCCCGGCAGGGCGAATTGCAGCAGCAGGGTGCGCTGCAGGAAACCATTGTAATTGTCGTCCGACATGATCAGCAACCGCTCCTCGCCGTCCTTAGCGCGGTAGGATGCGATTGCCTCCATGTTGTCGATCGTATCTCGCGGCCAGTCGGCGATGAGCAGCACCTCGCCCCTGAGCGTGGCGCCTTCCTTGACGGCAGCCATCGGAAAGCGCCGGATCCCCATCCGCAGCCGCCGGTCGCTCCGCGAGAAGTCGCGCTCCACCGTCACGATATCGCCGCTCGGCAGGATGGTGACGTCGGTGATGCGGAAGGTGTCATTCTTCTCGAAACTGAGCGAGATGGGTTTGGCGCCCCCCAGTACCCAGGCGCGGATATTGCCGCGGGAATCGAGATTGTTCTCGCTGATCGCCAGGAGCCGGCCCTTGAGCCCCCCTGAGGGGATCCAGGCGAGCGCCTCGAGCTCCTGGTTGCCCGGACCCTTCCTGAGCCGCTCTGGAAGCGACGGAAACAGAGGCTCGGGCCTCGCCGCAAGGCCATTCTCGCCGATATTGTAGCGCTCGATGCGTACCCGGTTCTCGAAGCCGACGGCAACCGGCCCATCGGGGCCAGCAGGGCTCAGGGCGGTAAGCGCCTCGGCATCGCGCTTGCCCTTCCTGTCATAAGGCTGGCCATTGGCATCGAGAATGGCCGCCATCTCGCCGTCCCCGACACCGGCAAGGCGACCTGCCTCGTCGTAGCGGACAGCGAGCCTCAGCCACCAGCCATCATCACTCACGGCCAGCAGTTTCTGCCCATCGGCTGAGACGGTCATGGCCGAGAAACCGCCGAAACGCGGATCTGTGCTCGACAGTTGCAGTCCACCGCGCCATTCGAGCTTACCGTATCTGCTGCCGCGATCTTCTGTCGAGAAATTGACCGGCCGGGCACTGACCACGACGGCGCTCTGAGCACTTTCAAGCCCCAGAGCCTCGGGTGTGCTGCCCGGGACGGCGCAGAACAGGCTGGTCGCTAGGAAGGTGCAGGCAAGGAACAGGCGGCGCATGCTGGTCTCCGGTAGCGGCTGCCCCCCGGAACTGGCCGCAGCCGGAATTGGATGCTCGAGGCTGGCCTGCCCGTCAGCTTGCGACGCGGCTGCGCGCCGCCGCCCGGAGTCGACCGCCGCGGGACCGGCGGCCACCGGTGCTCTGTTCGTCATCGAAGAGCTCAGCCAGCTTCTCGGTCATGGCGCCGCCCAGCTCCTCCGCATCGACGATGGTCACTGCGCGCCGATAATAACGGGTGACGTCGTGACCGATGCCGATCGCGATCAGCTCGACCGGCGACTTGTTCTCGATGTCGTTGATCACCTGGCGCAGGTGTCGTTCGAGGAAATTGCCGGGATTGACCGACAGGGTCGAGTCGTCCACCGGCGCACCGTCGGAGATCACCATCAGGATGCGTCGCTGCTCAGGCCGGGCCAGAAGACGGTTGTGCGCCCAGATCAATGCCTCGCCGTCGATATTCTCCTTCAGGAGGCCTTCGCGCATCATCAGGCCGAGGCTGCGGCGGGCTCGCCGCCAGGGCGTGTCGGCTGACTTGTAGATGATATGTCTCAGGTCGTTCAGGCGACCCGGAGTCGGCGGCTTGCCGGAGGCCAGCCACTGCTCGCGGGACTGACCGCCCTTCCACGCCTTGGTGGTGAAGCCGAGGATCTCGACCTTCACGCCGCAGCGCTCGAGCGTCCGCGCCAGCACATCGGCGCAGGTGGCAGCCACGGTGATCGGCCGGCCGCGCATCGAGCCGGAATTGTCCAGCAGCAGCGTGACGACCGTATCACGGAACTTGGTGTCCTGCTCCATCTTGAACGACAGGGGATGGAGAGGATCGGTCATCACCCGCGACAGACGGGCGGCATCCAGGATGCCTTCCTCGAGGTCGAAGTCCCAGCTGCGGTTCTGCTTCGCCTGCAGCCGCCGCTGGAGCCGGTTGGCCAGCCGTGCAACGACGCCCTGCAGATGTGCCAGCTGCTTGTCGAGATAGTTGCGCAGACGCTGGAGTTCCTCCGGGTCGCACAGATCCTCAGCCTCGATTTCCTCGTCGAACTTGTTGGTGAAGACCTTGTAGAAGTCCTCGTTGCTGAGGCTTGAGAAGGGCAGCTGCGGTCGCCAGGGCTCGTTTCCGTCGGGCGACTCCTCGGTCTCGGCATCCTCCGGCACGTCGTCCATGTCGATGTCGGTGGTCTCGAGGTCGCTGGCTTCCATGTCGCCCTCGGCCTCGCGCACCTGATCGCTCTCGGCGCTTTCCGCTTCCTGCGACTCGCTCTCTTCGCCCTGATCCGGCTGGTTGCCCTCGGATGTTTCGCCTTCCTCGGAGTTTTCGTTCTCCTGGTCGGGGTCTTCGCCGAGCTCGTCCGCCATGTCGAGCGATGCGATGATGTCACGGGTGAGCCGGGCAAACGCGGTCTGATCCTCGATCGCCTCGCTCAGCGCATCGAGCCGGGCTCCGGCCTTGTCCTCGACCCAGGACCGCCACAGATCGACGATGACCTGCGCATTCTCCGGCGGGCGCTCGCCGGTGAGGCGCTCGCGCACGATGAGGCTGACGGCTTCCTCGAGCGGCGCGTCATTGCGGTCGCGGATCGTGGTCAGGGCGCGCTTCTCGTAGCGGTCATCGAGCATGGCCGACAGATTGCGGGCCATGCCCGGCATGGCGAGCGCGCCAATTGCCTCGACGCGCGCCTGCTCGACCGCCTCGAAGACCGCCCGGGCATTGCGGCCCTCGGGCCGGTAGCGCGCATGCACGTCGTCATTGTGGTTGGCACGGCGTAGCGATAGGGAGTCAGCGATTCCGCGGGTGACCGCTACCTGTCGCGCGGTGAGCTCTCGCTCGACCTGGGGCAGCCGTGCGCGATCGCCCACCAGGGATGGTGCATCGCCACCGAACGTGACCTCGAGCTCGGGCGAATGCGCGATTGTCCGCATTGCCAGGGTCAGGGCCCGCTTGAACGGTTCTGAAGGGGCTTCCTTTTCCGCCGCCATGCGCAAATACCGCCGATCTGGAGCCTTCGTCGCGAGCCGCATATCGCCCGCCCGCGCGCAGGCTGAAAACCCATGGGTGACGCGGCTCCGCCTCAAGAGGTTGCGAAGCCGCCGTCGCGTTTATGCCAGAACCACGTTAGCGGTTGATTCCGGCAGCTCTTCGCCGAAGCAGCGCTGATAGAACTCGGCCACGAGGCCGCGCTCAAGCTCATCGCACTTGTTCAGGAAGGTGACCCGGAACGCGAAGCCCCGGTCGCCGAAGATCTCCGTATTCTGTGCCCAGGTGAGGACCGTACGGGGGCTCATGACCGTGGAGAGATCGCCGTTCATGAAGGCGGTACGGGTCATGTCGGCAACCCGCACCATGTCGGCGACGGTCTTCCGGCCCTCCGGCGTGTTGAGATTCTTGATCTTCGCCAGGATGATGGCCTGCTCCTGCTCGGCCGGCAGGTAGTTGAGCGTCGTGACGATGCTCCAGCGGTCCATCTGACCCTGGTTGATCTGCTGCGTGCCATGATACAGGCCCGACGTGTCGCCCAGGCCGATCGTGTTGGAGGTCGCGAACAGGCGGAAGGCCGGGTGCGGGCGGATCACGCGGTTCTGGTCGAGCAGGGTGAGCTTGCCAGCCACCTCCAGCACGCGCTGGATCACGAACATGACATCCGGACGACCGGCGTCATACTCGTCGAATACCAGTGCGGTGTTGGTCTGCAGCGCCCACGGCAGGATGCCCTCGCGGAACTCGGTGACCTGCTTGCCGTCGCGCAGGACGATGGCGTCCTTGCCCACCAGGTCGATACGGCTGATATGGCTGTCCAGGTTCACGCGCACGCACGGCCAGTTCAGCCGCGCCGCCACCTGCTCCACATGCGTCGATTTGCCCGTGCCGTGATAGCCGGTGATCATCACGCGGCGATTGTACGCAAATCCCGCCAGGATCGCCAAGGTTGTCTCGCGATTGAAGAGATAGTCCTCGTCGAGATCCGGGACATGTTCACTCGCCTGGGAATAGGCCGGCACTTCGAGATCGGTGTCGATCCCGAACACCTTCCGAACAGAAATCTTCACGTCCGGCAAGCCGGTTACTTCCCCATTCGCCTGAGGCTTCATCGAAATCCTTCCTTAGCGTTCGACCACGCCCAATGTTGGTCAGACCAGCGCGTTGGGCTTATTGTCCTGCACCAGAGATCACGGCAGGAAGATGTTTAGTCCGGTCGGCATGGGGGCTGCAAGCGCCAAACAGCCCCGTCCTCAGCAAAACCCCGCGGACTTCAGGTAATTATAGGCATTGATGACGGCGCGAAGCTTGTCTTCTCCGTCCCGGTTCCCGCCATTGGTGTCTGGATGGTGCAGTTTCACCAGCCGCTTGAACTGGGCCTTGATTGTATCTGCCGTTGCCGTCTCGTCGAGGCCCAGTGCGTCCAGCGCCTTGCGTTCGGCATTGCGCAGCTGCCGCCGGAAGCCCTGCGGCTCGTAGGACGCGCGCGCCTCACCGAAGATCTCGTGCGGATCATAGAAGTCAGCCTTGGGATTGAACCCGTTGCGTCCGCGCCGGAACTGGGTCCAGTTTTCCCGCGTTCGCGCCGACCAGGCATTCTGCCCGACCTTCCAGGTCGGCCGGTGGCCGTGCAGCGCCTCACGCTGGTACTGCACGAACTCCGTGTCCTTCATGTCCTTGAAGTAGTTGTACGAGGCATTGTACTGCCGGACATGGTCGAAGCAGAACTTGTGATATTCGCCCTCGCGGCCGCGTCCCTTCGGCGCCGGGTGGGTTGCCGGCTTCTCGCAGCCTGACCACTCGCAACGCGGGCCCTCGGCCTGGGCCGTACGGTCCCGGTCCGGCTTCACGCGTATCTTGTCGAAATATTTCGAGTCGAGCTTCATCGTTCCGCGATTATGGTGACGCCACCCTCTCGCCGCAAGGTGACGATCGGCGCCACTGGACATACCTTGAGATGTGGATGTAGATCCCCAAATATCGGTTACTGTGCCTGCATTCCAGGCAAAACTTTTCAGGGTGGTCCGGCGCGATGGGGCGCATCAGGCAGCAGATCGAGACGAAACTCACCGCGGCATTCGAGCCAACGCTCCTCACCATCGAGGACGAGTCCCATCTCCACAAGGGACACGGCGGCTATCGCCCCGAGGGCGAAAGCCATTTCCGGTTACATATCGTGTCGGATGCCTTCATTGGCAAGCGCCCCCTGCAGCGTCATCGCATGGTGAACGAGGTGCTCGCCGAGGAACTGCGCGACCACATCCATGCGTTGGCCATCCGCGCTGAGGCGCCTGGCGAGACCTGATCCGCCAGCCAGGCTGCCCTGCAGTCGAGATTGACCGTCAACGCCCGGCAAGCTCTTCCGCCAGGAAGCTCTCCACCACCCTGTCGTCCACATTGCGCGCCACATAGGCTTCACCGATGCCACGCACGAGGATGAAGGTGAGTTTGCCGTCCTGCGCTTTCTTGTCCTGCCGCATGAAATCGACGAGGCCGGCGGCATCGGGTAGCTCGCCCCCAATATCGCCAAGGCGGGTCGGAAGCCCCGCGTCACGCAGATGCGTCTCGACCCGCTCCGCTGTGCCCTGCGGGCAGAGGCCGAGTTTCTCGGAGAAGCGGAAGGCCTGCGCCATGCCGATGGCGACGCCCTCGCCGTGGATCAGCCGGCTTGAATAACCGGTGGCAGCCTCGAGCGCGTGGCCGAAGGTGTGGCCAAGATTGAGCAGCGCCCGCCGTCCCATCTCAAGCTCGTCCTCGGCAACGATTTCCGCCTTTGCCCGACAGCAGGTGGCGACCGCATGGCGGCGGGCATCCCCGTCAACTGCCCGGACCGCCTTATGGTTCTCGTCTAGCCAGTGGAAGAAGGGGGCATCCCCGAGCAGGCCGTATTTCACCACTTCCGCATAGCCGGCCCTGAACTCCCGATCGGGCAGGGTGTCGAGCACGGTCGTGTCAGCCAGCACCAGATCAGGCTGGTGGAAGGCGCCAATCAGGTTCTTGCCCAACCGCACATTGATCCCGGTCTTGCCGCCTACCGAGGAATCGACCTGGGCCAGCAAGGTGGTGGGCACCTGGATGAACCTCACCCCGCGCCGAAGGATCGCCGAAGCAAAGCCCACCAGGTCTCCGATCACGCCGCCGCCCAGGGCGATCACATGGTCGCGCCGCTCGATGCCCGCTTCCAGCAGACCGTCGCAGACCTTCTCGAGCGTCGGAAAGCTCTTGCTCTTTTCTCCCGCCGGCACCGCGATCACCCTGGCCTCGACGCCTTCATTGGCCAGAGACCGTCGCAGCGTCTCGAGATGCAGCCTGGCAACGGTCTCGTCGGTAACGATGGCGGTCTTCGTTCGCTTGAGGACCGGCCGGATCAGGGATCCGGCGCTGGCCAGCAGGTTTGGGCCGATATGGATCGGATAACGGCGCTCGCCGAGTTCGACGGTAACGACTTCGGTGGCGGTCGCAGGCTTCTGCTGGATATCGCTCAAGGTGGGGCTCCTGCCTGGTCTTGCTTGTCGGGCGACGGAACGGAATTTCGGCGGCGCTGGATTAGGGATGCTCCCGCAGCCAGAAGGCAAGTGCCTTCACCACGTCGTCAACCACGCTGTCGTGGGGAACCTCGCGGCTTTCGACGGTGATGTCGCTGTCCGCATAGACCGGATAGCGCTGTTCCATCAGCCGCTGCATTACGCCCTCGGGATCCGAATTGGCAAGAAGGGGTCGGTTGCCGCGCTTGCGCACCCGTTTCATCAGCACCGGCAGGTCGGCCTTGAGCCAGACCGAGATACCATGCTCGCGGATTGCGCGGCGCGTTTCGGGGTCCATATAGGCGCCGCCACCCGTGGCCAGCACCTGCGGGCCCTTGAACAGGAGCCTGCCGATGACCCGCCTCTCGCCCTCGCGGAAATAGGCCTCGCCGTGATCGGCGAAGATTTCGGGGATGGTCTTGCCTGCGGCCGCCTCGATCTCGTGGTCCGCATCGACGAACGGCAGGTTGAGCCGCTTGGCCAGTCTCCGGCCTACCGTTGTCTTGCCTGCGCCCATGAGACCGATCAGCACGATGCTTCTTGAGCCGAGCGCGGGAACGATAATCCCGTCCTGTTCGGCCTGCTCTGACATGGGCTGAGTGGTCACAATCCTAACTACCGGTCATTCACGCACGATTTGCTCAACCTTGTATCCTCTGGGGCGAGCTTGGCAAAGTGAAACCGCGCGGGTGTCCGCCCGGCCGGGGCTGCTCACGTTTCGTTGGCTTGCCGCTACGGCAATCTGCGGGTACAGATGGAGCGGTGGGGGCTGTCCTGAGCGGACTAGTTGAGTGAGCAGTGCAGATGCCCGGCAGTCTACGGTTTTTGCTGATTTTGCTCTGCCTAGGGGGCCTGGTCTATGGCGGTGTCTATGTGCTGGCCACGATCAAGCCGGAACAGAAAACAGTTGTGAAGCAACTCTCCAGTGACCGCCTTTTCCGGTGACCTCCGCCATATCGAGGCCTTTCTCGAGATGTTGAGCGCGGAGCGGGGCGCGGCGAAGAATACGCTGGACGCCTATGCCCGCGACCTGAACGACTATCTTGCCTTCCTTGCGGCCCGGAAACTGTCGGTGGTGACCGCGGCGAGCGACGATGTTCGTGCCTATCTGGCAACCCTCGAGGCTGCCGGCATGACGGCGTCGACTGCCGCCCGCCGCCTCTCGGCCCTGCGGCAGTTCCACAAGTTCCTCTATGCCGAGGGGGTCAGGACCAACGATCCGACCACCATCGTCGAGAGCCCGCGCACCAGGCGTCCGCTGCCCCGGATCCTGTCGACCGACGAGGTTGACCGCCTGCTGGCGCTGGCCCGGGAGGAGATCGATCTCGCGCGCCTGCCCGCCGACCGTCTGCGCGCCGCCCGGATGCATTGCCTGATGGAACTGCTCTACGCGACGGGCCTGCGTGTCTCCGAGCTGGTGTCGCTGACCCTGCGCATGGTGCAGGTGGATGATCGGTTCCTGACGATTCGCGGCAAGGGCGGCCGGGAGCGGCTCGTGCCCTTGAGCCCGCCGGCGCGCGAGGGCCTGGCGCTGTATCAGCGCATCCATCGCGAGATTGCCGGCGAGTGGACATCGCCCTGGCTGTTTCCCTCAGGCGCCGCATCGGGCCATATCACGCGACAGTATTTCGCGCAGGAACTGAAGGGTCTTGCCGCCCGCGCCGGCTTCGACCCCGAGCGCGTCTCGCCCCATGTCCTGCGTCATGCCTTCGCGAGCCACCTCCTGGCCGGCGGCGCCGATCTGCGCGCCGTGCAGCAGATGCTGGGACATGCGGATATTTCCACCACCCAGATTTACACCCATGTTCTGAGCGAGCGCCTGCGGCAGGTTCTGGCCAACCATCCGCTCGCCAGTTGACATGATCCCGACTTGTCGCCACTGTCCGCCGCGACTTCGGCACCATATAATAGCCCTTGCCCATACACGATTGGGGATCTGAGACCCGGAATGCGCACCTTTCTCGACTTCGAAACCTCCATTGCCGAGCTCGAAGGCAAGATCGCCGAACTGAAGGCGATCAGTGCCGGTGACGGTGCCTCGGTGCATATCGACGAGGAGGTCCGGCAGCTGGAGCAGAAGGCGGCGCGCAGTCTGGCCCAGATCTACGAGAACCTGCAGCCCTGGCAGAAGACCCAGGTTGCGCGGCATCCCGAGCGGCCTCATTTCCTGGATTACGCCCGACATCTGTTCACGGAATTCACGCCGCTGGCCGGCGACCGGAAATTTGCCGAGGATCGTGCCATTCTCGGCGGCCCCGCCCGTTTCCAGGGCAGGTCGGTGATGATCCTGGGCCATGAGAAGGGGCATGACACCACCTCGCGCCTGACCCACAATTTTGGCATGGCACGCCCCGAGGGCTATCGCAAGGCGGTTCGACTGATGGAGATGGCCGACCGCTTCAACCTGCCGATCATCACCTTCGTGGACACGGCTGGCGCCTATCCCGGCATCGGCGCCGAGGAGCGCGGCCAGGCCGAGGCGATTGCCCGGTCGACTGAATGCTGCCTGCGCGTCGGCGTGCCGCTGATCTCGATCATCATCGGCGAGGGCGGCTCCGGCGGTGCGGTGGCGCTTGCGACCGCCAATACGGTCATGATGCTTGAGCATTCGATCTATTCGGTGATCTCGCCGGAAGGCGCATCCTCCATTCTCTGGCGCGACTCGACCCGTGCCAAGGATGCCGCAACCGCCATGAAGATCACTGCTGATGACCTGAAGCGTCTCGGTGTCATCGATGAAATCATCCGCGAGCCGGTCGGTGGCGCCCATCGGGCGCCGGAGCAGGTCATGACCAGCGTCGGCGAAGCCATTTCCGCTCAGCTCGCTCGGCTGAAGGACATGCCGGCCGATGAGCTCCGCCGCGCCCGTCGCGCCAAGTTCCTGGCCATCGGTCGGACGCTCTGACCGCCGGAAGCGGCTGCCTTGCGAGTAGACGTCAGCGGCTGCCTTAGAAAGGCCATGGCTGGACGCAACAACTGCGTTCCGGTACAGGGGGCTGAGATATTGGGCTGACAGCGTTCGTGCGCCAGCACGTGACTGCGGGAATCACTGCATTTTCGTGTACAATGGACGCACGCAATGAGTGGCTGGTTAAGCCTTTCCTAATGGCTTTCATGCAGGCTCCCTGACGCGGAAATAGGGTACTGAAGCCGTGACGCTTGGTGTGTTCTTCAGGGTTTTGATCGTGGCAGCCCTTGGATGGGCTCTTGCCGCCTGCAAGATGAGTACGGAGCCGGACAAGGCGCTGAAGCCGGTGTCCGAGGAGATGAAGGCGCTGCTGGCAAGCAAGGGCCTGAAGCCCGGTGGCGCCCTCTATGTGCGGATCTTTAAGCAGGAGTCCGAGTTTGAGCTCTGGATGAAGAGCCCGTCCGGACGCTACGAGCTGGTCAAGACCTACCAGATCTGCAACTGGTCCGGTGATCTGGGGCCCAAGCTGAAGGAAGGCGATCGTCAGGCGCCGGAAGGCTATTACGTCGTCACGCCGGCCCAGATGAACCCGCGCAGCAATTATCACCTCTCCTTCAATATCGGCTATCCCAACGCCTATGACCGGGCGCACGAACGCACCGGCTCCGCACTGATGGTCCATGGCGGCTGCCGTTCGGTGGGCTGCTACGCCATGACCGACGAGTCGGTCGAGGAGATCTTCTCGCTCGCTCGCGAGGCCTTCATTGCCGGGCAGCGCGAATTCCCGATCGCTGCCTATCCCTTCCGCCTCACGGCGGAGAACATGGCCTTCCGTAAGGACCACAAGTGGTACGACTTCTGGCTTAATCTGAAGGAAGGCTACGACATGTTCGAGCGGACCGGTATGCCGCCGATTGTTGGTGTCCGCGACAAGCGCTACGTTTTCTTTGAGAACAGCGAGTCGGTGCCGCAGGAATTTCTGGTGAAGACGGCGCGGGCCGATATCCAGTCGCCCCGTCTGATCAGGGGCTGGTAAGGGCGCGGAAGCGCTTGGGGCTACCCCCCCGGAGATGTAGCGCCCACTGAAGGATTGTGGGAGGCCGGTAGCGGTGCAATGCTCGCCACCGGCCTTGTCAGTTCAGAACCGATAGGTCACGCCGCCGCTGACTAGCCAGGGATTGATCTCGGCCTTGCCGTGCACCCGGGTGCCATCGGCGAGGGTGGCGTTGAACTTCGGCTCGAGGAACAGCTTCTTGACGTCGAAATTGACGCCCCAGTGCTGGTCGATCATGTAGTCGAAGCCGACCTGCAGTGCGGCGCCAACCTGGTCCTTCACCTTCAGATGGCGGACGCTGTCCGCATCCTGGTTGTAGAAGAAGGTGTAGTTGATGCCCGCGCCCACATACGGCTTGAAGGCACCGAAATTGGTGAAGTGATACTGCAGCGCGAGCGTGGGCGGCAGGAGCCAGGTCTTGCCGATCTTCCCCAGGCCGGAAATGGTGCCCTTGCCGTGGATGTTGGCATAGGTGGTGCCGAGCACGAGTTCGGCTGCGAAGTTGTCCGTGAAGTAGTAGGAGATGTCGAGTTCCGGCATCACCGTGTCGGTGTAGCTCAGGCTCGAGCCGCTGATGCCATGCACATGCCCCTTGTTCTCCGTGATCACGCCCATGGCGCGCACGCGGATCTGCCACGGCGACAGCGCTTCAGGTGTGTTCTCGACGGTGGGAACAGGAGGAGGAGTGTAGTCGGCCAGATCTGCCGCCATGGCGGACGACGTGATGAGCGTCAGAGCCGAAACGGCAAGAAGCCCCCGCTTCAAATTTTTCATCGGTATTGCCTTGAGATGGGTTGCAACGCACCGAGAATGGCAATGTGCGGGGGCCGATGCTTTGAGTCAGATCAATCGTGCGGCATGGGTCGGCGGCGCATCACGTCGCAGGCAGATGGTTTCTGCTCTTCCTGCGTAATTGCGCAACAGAATTTCCGCGCGAGGACCGATGGCGGGGACGTATCGGGCTGGGCAGAACCTGGCGCGCAAGAGCGACCGGCCCGGCCGACAGATCGACTGGCCGGACGGCTTCCAGGGTGACGGCTTTGCGCCTCGACGCCGATGGTTCGGGAAGTTCACCTAACGAAGGACGGCCGGCATTGAGCCGGCTGTCCCCGATTTCCAGCACGCGCGATGGAACTTAATGGATCGCGCCGTGGCAGTGCTTGTACTTGCGACCCGAGCCGCACGGGCAGGGGGCATTGCGCTGGACCTTGCCCCACGTGGCCGGGTTGTTGGGATCAATCTCCCCGGTCCCGTTACCGCCAAATGGAGCGGCCGCTTTCAGATCCGCCATCTCGTTTTCGCCCGAGAACGGATCGGCATGGTAGGCGACCATTTCCGGCAGTGGATCATGCGGGAACATCTCCTGCGGCTGCTCCTGCATGATCTCGACCCGCATCATCTGCGACACCACGGTCTCGCGCAGCCGGCCGAGCATCGCCTCGAACAGGGTGAAGGCTTCCGTCTTGTATTCGTTGAGCGGATCCCGCTGGCCATAGCCACGCAGGGCCACCGCCTGACGGAGATGCTCAAGCATCAGCAGATGCTCGCGCCAGAGATGGTCGAGCGTCTGCAGCAGCACCGCCTTCTCGATCTGCGTCATGATCTCCGGCGTGAACCGTTCGCGCTTGGCCTCATAGGCCGTATCCGCGATGTTCAGCAGCCGCTCGCGGATTTCCTCGTCGGCGATGCCTTCCTCGCGCGCCCACTCGGCGATAGGGAGATCGAAATTGAGAACCTCGATGGCCTTCTTGTGCAGGCCTTCGACATCCCACTGTTCGGCATAGGCCTTCTCTGGGATGAACTCCCGCACCATGTCGTGGATGACCTGGTGGCGCATGTCGTTGAGGGTTTCGGAGATCTCTTCGCCGCGCATGATCTCGATGCGCTGCTCGAAGATCACCTTGCGCTGGTCGTTCATCACGTCGTCGAACTTGAGGATGTTCTTGCGTGCATCGAAGTTGCGCGCCTCGACCTTCTGCTGCGCCTTCTCCAGCGCCTTGTTGATCCAGGGATGGACGATGGCCTCGCCCTCCTTGATGCCGAGGCGCTGCAGCATCGTGTCCATGCGCTCGGATCCGAAGATCCGCATGAGATCGTCTTCCAGCGACAGGAAGAACTTCGACCGGCCCGGGTCGCCCTGACGGCCGGAACGGCCGCGCAGCTGGTTGTCGATGCGCCGGCTTTCGTGGCGCTCGGTGCCGACCACATACAGACCGCCGGCGGCCAGCGCCTGTTCCTTCTTGGCGGCCACATCGGCGCGGATCTCGGCAGCGCGCCGCTCGTATTCCTCGCGATCCTCGACATTGGCGAGCTCGGTGGCGATCCGCATCTCGGCATTGCCGCCAAGCTGGATGTCGGTTCCGCGACCGGCCATGTTGGTGGCGATTGTCACGGCCCCGGGCACGCCGGCCTGGGCGATGATCTGCGCTTCCTGCTCGTGATAGCGGGCATTCAGCACGTTATGCGGAATCTTGTGCTGGTTGAGCAGGTCCGACAGGACTTCAGATTTCTCGATCGAGGCCGTGCCCACCAGGATCGGCTGGCCGCGCTCGCGACAATCCTTGATAAGATCGATGATCGCGGCGTATTTCTCCCGCGCCGTGCGATAGACTTCGTCGTCCTCGTCTACGCGCTGCACCGGCCGGTTGGTGGGGATCTCCACCACTTCCAGCTTGTAGATGTCGAGGAACTCGTTCGCTTCCGTGGCGGCCGTGCCGGTCATGCCGGCGAGCTTCTTGTACAGACGGAAGTAGTTCTGGAAGGTGATGGACGCCAGCGTCTGGTTTTCCGGCTGGATCTGCACCCGCTCCTTGGCTTCCAGCGCCTGGTGCAGACCGTCGGAATAGCGCCGGCCCGGCATCATGCGGCCGGTGAATTCGTCGATGATGACTACCTGTCCATCCTTGACGATGTAATCCCGGTCCTTCTGGAACAGCTTGTGCGCCTTGAGGGCCTGGTTGACGTGGTGGACGATGGAGACGTTTTCCACGTCATAGAGCGAATCGCCCACCAGCAGCCCGGCCTCCTGGAGCATTGTCTCGAGGGCCTGGTTGCCGTCTTCGGTGAGGGAGACGGTGCGCTGCTTCTCGTCGACCTCGAAGTGTTCGGCGGAGAGCTTCGGGATGAAATTGTCGATGGTGATGTAGAGCTCGGACTTGTCCTCGAGCGGACCCGAGATGATCAGCGGCGTCCGCGCCTCGTCGATCAGGATGGAGTCGACCTCGTCCACAATGGCGAAGGCATGGCCGCGCTGGACCATGTCCTTGAGGTCGAACTTCATGTTGTCGCGGAGATAGTCGAAGCCGAGCTCGTTGTTCGTCGCATAGGTGACGTCGCAGGCATAGGCGGCGCGGCGCTCGTCGTCATCGAGGCCATGGACGATGCAGCCCACCGTCATGCCCAGCGCGCGGTAGACCCGGCCCATCCACTCGGCGTCGCGCTTGGCCAGGTAGTCGTTGACGGTGACCACGTGCACGCCTTCGCCGGTCAGCGCATTGAGGTAGCCGGCTGCCGTAGACACCAGCGTCTTGCCTTCGCCGGTGCGCATTTCCGAGATCTTGCCCTCGTGCTGCACCATGCCGCCGATGAGCTGTACGTCGAAATGTCGCTGGCCGAGTACCCGGCGCGCAGCCTCGCGCACGGTGGCGAAAGCGGGAATGAGAAGGTCGTCCAGCGTCTTTCCGGCCGCCAGCTGCTGCTTGAACTTGTCGGTCTGCGCCCGAAGCTCGTCGTCGGTGAGCTTCTGCATCTCCGGTTCGAGCGCGTTGATCGCGGCGACCTTCTCGTAATAGCGCTTCAGCCGTCGGGCGTGCGAACGACCAAATAGTTTGGCGGCAAGCGCAGAGAAGGAAACCATCAGGTGCAGTCCTTAATAGTACGGGGCGCGTTGGCGGGTCCGGCAACGTTGGAATGAGTTCCAGCGTGTTCTAATCGACGCTAGGGATAAGCGCAATTTGTGAAGTGGCCTAACGTGCTCCGGAAACTTCGCGGTCATGGGACAACCGGATCGACGATCTGCGCCGGTTGCGGGTCGGGAACAAGATAGGCGACCCGTGGCGGCGTTTCAATCAACCTTCCGTCGGCCAGATCTGTCGAAAGCGGCTGCTGCCTTGCCGTTTCGCCACTTGTCATCTTCCGTCTTTCTCGCCATTGTGCCGGCAGTTAGCCCGGACACAGGTAAAGATTGAACGGATTCCTGGCGGCACATTCTCGCCGGAATCAGCGGTCAATAGACGAGCTTGAAGGAGGCGCGCCCCCGGGGCGCTGCGGTAGAGGACTTGGGAGATACCATGAGGTTTAAGAACGGACTGTGCATCGCTGCAGTAATGGCGATCGCCTTGGCCGTGGCGCCAACGGCCTGGGCGCAGCAGGCGCCGGCCGATGACCCGGTCGTAGCCAAGGTGAACGGCTACGAGATCCGGGCCTCCGAGGTCCGGCTGGCCGCTGACGATCTGCCGCAGCTTCAGGAAGTGGCGCCCCAGCTGCGCTATGCCTTTGTCGTCGAATATCTGATCGAACGTCACCTGCTGGCGCAGCAGGCGGTGAAGGAGCAGATCGCCGACACCGACGAATATAAGAAGCGTCTGGCCTTCTATCAGGCCAAGGCTCTGCGCGATGCCTATTTCAGCGAGAAGATCCGTCCCACCGTCAAGGAGGACGAGGTCCGCAAGATCTACGACGAGCAGGCCGCGAAGGTGAACTCGGTCGAGCGCGTCCATGCCAAGCACATCCTGGTCGACACCGAAGAACAGGCTAAGGAGCTGGCGGAGAAGATCAAGGCTGGCGCCAATTTCGAAGATCTCGCACGTCAGTTCAGCAAGGACGGCTCGGCGCAGTATGGTGGCGATCTCGACTTCTTCGCCGCTGACGAGATGGTGCCGGAATTCTCAAAGGCGGCCTTCGCCCTCCAGCCCGGCCAGGTCTCCGATCCGGTCAAGACCGACTATGGCTGGCACCTGATCAAGGTTGTCGAGCGCAAGGTCGGCGGGGCCGAGCCCTTCGACAAGGTCAAGGGCGGCCTGACCATGATCGTCCTGCGCCAGAAGGTCCAGGACAAGGTGGCCGAGCTGCGCAAGGACAGCGAGGTCGAGATGGTCGACCCCGATCTGAAGCGTCTGCAGGAGCAGATGCGCCAGCAGCAGCAGCCTGCACAGGGCCAGTAAGGATCTCGCGACGGGGCTTTGCCTCGCCGCGAATGTCAGCTAGATCTGGAGCGGCATGCGACATCGCGTGCCGCTTCTTTTATGCGCCAAGCCCATCGTTCTGGATTTCGTACCATGGCTGACCTTCCAGTATCACCGCTTGCCCCCGCGGCTTTCCCCGAATTGCCGGCCATCCCGGGCGTCCGCCTGGCCACCATCGCGGCAGGAATCCGCTACCGGGGCCGTACCGACCTGATGCTGGCGGAAATGGACGAGGGAACGGTGGCGGCCGGTGTCCTGACCCGCTCCAAGACCCGTTCAGCGCCCGTTGACTGGTGCCGCACCCAGCTCGGCCATGGCCGTGCTCGCGCCGTGCTCGTCAATTCCGGCAATGCCAATGCCTTTACCGGCAGGGTGGGCGAGGAAGCCGTCCGCGTCAGCGCTGAGGCGGTTGCCCGCACGCTTGGCTGCAGCCCGAGCGAGGTCTATGTCGCATCAACCGGTGTGATTGGCGAGCCGCTGCCGACCGATCCGATCGTCAAGGCCATGGACGCCATTGCCGGCAAGCTCAGCGCCGACGCCTGGGCCGAGGCGGCGCGCGCCATCATGACCACCGACACCTTCCCGAAGGCGGCGACCGCCACGGCGCGCATCGGTGGCACGGTGGTTACCATCAACGGCATCGCCAAGGGGTCAGGCATGATCGCCCCTGACATGGCCACCATGCTGTCCTTTGTCTTTACCGACGCCGTAATCCCGCAGCCGGTGCTCCAGTCCATGCTGTCGGCATCCGTCGACCAGAGTTTCAACTGCATCACCGTCGACAGCGATACGTCCACCAGCGACACGCTGCTGCTGTTTGCGACAGGCAAGGCCGGCAACCCGGCCAGCAACGATGCCGGCGATCCGCTTTATGCCGATTTCCGCCGGGTGCTGGACGGCATCACCCGGGATCTTGCCCTGCAGGTGGTGCGCGACGGGGAGGGCGCCCAGAAGCTGATCGAGGTGACGGTGACCGGCGCCGAGGATGACGGCGCTGCCCGCCGCATCGGCCTTGCCATCTGCAACTCGCCGCTGGTGAAGACCGCCATTGCCGGTGAGGATGCCAACTGGGGCCGTGTGGTCATGGCGGTGGGCAAGTCGGGCGAGGCGGCGTCCCGCGATGATCTCCGCATTGAGATAGGCGGTGTCCTGGTAGCTGAGGGCGGTCTCCGCCATCCCGATTACCGGGAAGAGGAGATCGTGCCCCACATGAAGGGCCGCGAGATCGTCATCAAGGTCGATGTCGGCGTAGGCAGCGGTTCGGCCACGGTCTGGACCTGCGATCTCACCCACGGCTACATCGACATCAACGCCGACTATCGTAGCTGATCCCGGTCTGGGCGCGTCCCGGGCTGAGCCTCGGGACGCGGCCGATGTGATGCGCCGCGTTATGGAAAATGGCGCTTGAGACCTCTCTCGGGGTGACTGTGCATGAAGATGGTTCTGGTGGCGGCCTGCGCCCTTGTCGATGCGGATGGCCGCGTGCTCATTGCCCAGCGCCCGCAGGGCAAGTCCATGGCCGGGTTGTGGGAATTCCCTGGTGGCAAGGTCGAGCCCGGCGAAACGCCAGAACGCGCGCTCATCCGGGAGCTCAAGGAAGAACTGGATATCGACGTCACCGAAGCCTGCCTCGCGCCCCTCACTTTTGCCAGCCATCGTTATGAGGATTTTCATCTTCTGATGCCTCTCTATGTGTGCAGGCGCTGGCGTGGAACGGTCAGTTCACGAGAAGGGCAGGAATTGGCCTGGGTGAAACCGGTAAGGCTCAGGGATTATCCCATGCCGCCGGCCGATCTGCCTCTTATTCCGCATCTGCGGGACATGCTCTGACAGACGGCACACTGGCCGCTCGGACAGGGCGGGTCGCGGCGGCGCGGCGAACTGGACGCCGCGGACGAGGGAATGCTGCAGGGGTGGGACCCGGCGGCGTCGGGGGAAGAAAGTGCATCGCGAATTGACGTTGACGCGTCGTCTGGGCAGCTTGGTACTCAACCGGGACGCGAACACCACCATCGAATATGCGCTTGTCGCATCGGGGATTGCCATGGCGATCGCTGCCATAGCTTCCGTTTTTGGATCGGACCTTGCCGCGCTGTTCGGAGCGATCCACGATCACATCGAGGCTGCCAATCTGCGCTGAGCGGATGAGCGGTTTGGGCGATTGACCCGGTCGCCGCGCCGCTGCCTTAGCGGGGAAACTTCCGCTCGACGACGCTCAGCGCGTCCGCCAGTCGTGCCTGGGCGCTGCCCGGACGCAGGGGCTTCTGCTGGCTTTCATGTGGCGCCCATCCAGTAAGGTAGATCACCTGGAACGTGGCGCGGATCCGGCCATCCGGGTCCGAATGCTGCTCGGCATAGAGCCGGCACGCCTCCATCAGCACGTCACGGCGCAGAGGGCGGCGACTGCGCGAGGCCAAAGCATTGGCCGCGCCCATGGCCCTGACGTCGCGCATCAGTGCCAGCGGATCGCGATAGCGCACCGTCAGCCGGTCGGCATCGACCACCGGCAGGGCGAAACCCGCCCGCTGCAGGAGGCCGCCCGCTTCCCGCACGTCGAGGAATGGCGACACCCGCGGCGAAGCGCCGGCGCTGCTGCTGGTTTCCGCAAGCAGCAGGCAGGTGCGCAACTCGCTGAGCGTATCGCCGCCGAGCAGTCCGGCGATCATCAGCCCGTCGGGCTTCAGCGCACGGCGCATCTGGATGAGCGCGCCGGGCAGGTCATTGATCCAGTGCAGGGTGAGGCTGCTCACGATGCAGTCGAGGCTTTCCGGTCTGAACGGCAGGAATTCCTCGTCGCATATGACCTGGCCTGATCCGCCGAGAGTGACATCCGCGGTAATGACATTGCCGAGCATCTGCCCCATGCCAAGGGTGGTCGCGCACCGTACGGCATCGGCGGCGATCACCGCGCTGGTCTGAAACTGCCGGTTAATCAGGCTCAACCTGTCCGCAAGTTCTGGCACCACGAAATCGTTGAGAAAGCTGTCTCCTTCGCCTCTGGAAACCGCGCGACTGCGCCGCGCCCGCACCAGGTCACGGTCGAAGATGACGGGCAGTTGTCCGGTCGTAGGGTTGGAAGGCATTGTCATCGGGTCAATATGGGAACTTGCCGCCGGATCGCCAGCGGGGCATGTGGATAACCTGTGCGGGAGCGGTCGAAATCCTGTGCGTTTCGACAGCGCTCTTTCACAGGCGCGGATCGGAGGCGTCAAATATCATGATGCGGGGGCGAGAACACCATGAAAGAGGCGCACACCCTTCCGAGCAGCGTGAGTGACAGCTGGCGCGCGGGGCTTGCCGGGCTCCGCAGCCGACTGATCGATGCCCTGCTGCCGCCTCTGTGCCTCGCCTGTCGCAACCCTGTCGCCACCCCGGCCTCCCTGTGCGTGGCCTGCTGGTCGCGACTGACCCTGATCGACTCGCCCTGCTGTGACGTGCTGGGCATACCCTTTCCATATGCCTCCCAGGCCGGCACGCTGAGCCCCCAGGCCTTGAATGACCCACCTCCCTTCCAGCGCGCCCGGGCCGCGGTTGTCTATGACGAATTTTCGGCTCCCCTCGTCCATGCCGGCAAATATGGCGACCGGCTCGATAATATGGCGCTGATGGCGCGGATGATGGCCCGTGCCGGGCGCGACCTTCTTGCCTGGGCCGACCTGGTGATACCTGTGCCCCTGCACTGGCGGAGGCTCTGGCAGCGCCGTTACAACCAGGCGGCCATTCTCGCCCAGGCCCTGAGCCGGCAGCGGGCAGAACTGCACTTCGCGCCCGACATGCTCAGGCGGGTGAGGGCAACCCCGGCCCAGGCCTCGCTGTCTGATGCCCGCTCCCGCCGCCGCAATGTGCGCAGGGCATTCTCTGTCCCGGACCATCGGCGGGCCAATCTTCGGGGCAAGAGGATACTTCTCGTCGATGATGTTATGACCACCGGGGCGACCGTGCGCGCCTGCACGGAGGCCCTGCTCGGGGCGGGGGCCGCCGGCGTCTGCGTGCTTGTCTTCGCGCTTGTGCTGGACGAGCGGCAGCTCCATATATGAGCGGTTTGATTTCGGATCCGTTTCGACGGATCCTTGTGCATGAATTGAGAATATGCCCAAGATAACGATCTATACGACCAGTACCTGCCCCTATTGCGCTGCCGCCAAGCGGTTGTTGAACGAAAAGGGCGCCGCGTACGAGGAAATCGATGTTACCGGTAATCCGGAGCTTCGCGCTGTGATGACCGAACGGGCCAATGGCCGTCGCACGGTCCCGCAAATTTTCATTGACGAGCTCCATGTCGGCGGCTTCGACGACATGAACGCTCTTGATAAGGCCGGCAAGCTGGATCCGCTTCTGGCCGCCTGAGAGGAACACATGGTCGCATCCACGCCGGACAAGTTTGTAGCAGCCTGCATACAGATGTGTTCAGGCCGCGATGTTGAGACCAATGTCGAGACGGCGCTGTCTCTCGTCACCGAGGCCGCGCGGGCTGGCGCGCACTTCGTCGCCACCCCGGAGATGACCTCGATTCTCGAGCTAGATCGGCAGTCGCTCTTCGCCAAGATCACCGATGAGGCCAATGACCGGGCGCTGTCAGTGCTCAGGGCGGCCGCGAGCGACCATGGCATCTGGCTTCTGATCGGTTCACTGCCGATCAGGCTCGGCGATGGCAAGGCCGCCAACCGGTCCTTCCTCGTCGGTCCGGACGGTGGGATCCGTGCCCGCTACGACAAGATCCACATGTTCGACGTGGATCTCGCCAATGGCGAAAGCTATCGCGAGTCGGCGAGTTTCACTCCCGGCGAGCAGGCCGTCGTCGCCGATCTGCCATGGGGCCGCCTTGGCATGACGGTTTGCTACGACCTGCGTTTCCCCCATCTCTTCCGGACGCTGGCGAGCCACGGCGCCTCGATCCTCGCCATTCCCGCTGCCTTCACCCGCCAGACCGGCGAGGCACATTGGCATGTTCTCCAGCGCGCCCGTGCCATAGAGAACGGGGCCTTCGTCATCGCTCCCGCCCAGGGCGGCCGGCACGAGAACGGCCGTGAGACCTTCGGTCACAGCATGATTGTTGCCCCCTGGGGCGAGATTCTCGCCGAAGCCGGGACAGAGCCGGGCGTGATCACCGCCGAGATCGACATGGCGCTGGTGGCCCAGGCCCGCTCGCGCGTGCCCTCCCTTCGCAACGGCCGTGCCTTCGCCGACCCCGAGATCAGTAAGGCTGACCTTCGAGCCGCATCATGATTCGTTATGACCTTCAATGCAGTCAGGGCCATGCCTTTGACGGCTGGTTCGCCAATAGCGACGCATATGACCGGCAGATCAAGCTTTCTCTCGTGACCTGCCCCTATTGCGGCACGGCGGAAGTCGAGAAGGCCATCATGGCGCCCCGTATTGCCTCCAGCGAGCGGGAGGAGGCACAGCGTCCCGAGACGTTGCTGGCGACCGCCGCGCCCAGTGCCGAGCTGGCAGAGATGATGGCGCTGCTGCGCCGTCTGCGGAAGCATATCGAGGAGACGGCGGAGAATGTCGGTCCGCGCTTTGCGGAGGAGGCCCGCAAGATCCACTATGAGGAAGCCGAGCGCCGCAACATCTATGGCGAGGCGACGCCCGAGGATGCCAAGGCGCTGATGGAGGAGGGCATCGAGTTCCACTTCCTCCCCCGTCTCCCAGACGACGCCAACTGATCGGTTCGCGCTGGCGCCGCGGGCTCCTACATCTTTTCGGTGAGCGTCATGTAGTTGACGGCGACATCATCCGTCTGCTGCCAGGAATTGGTAAGCGGATTGAACCGCACGCCGGCAAGGTCGCGCGTCCTGAGGCCAGCGGCTTCCGCCATGGCCGAAAGTTCATCGGGGGTGATGAAGCGCTCCCACTGATGGGTGCCGCGCGGTAGCCATCCCAGCACATATTCCGCACCGACGATCGCCAGTGCGAAGGACCGGAACGTGCGGTTGATGGTGGCGATGAACATGAGGCCGCCCGGATCCAGCATGTCGGCGCAGCGGGCCACAAACTCTGCCGGTTCGAGCACATGCTCGATCACTTCCATGTTGAGGATGACGTCGAACTTCTCGCCAGCCGCCGCCAGCTCCTCGGCGGTTGCCACCCGGAAGTCGATCTGCAGTCCCTGGGCTTCGGCATGAACCTGGGCCGTCCGGATATTCTTCTCTGCGGGATCAACGCCCACGACCGACGCCCCGAGCCGGGCGATCGGCTCGCTGAGCAGTCCGCCGCCGCAGCCGATATCGAGAATGCGCAGGCCCTCGAAGGGCCTGAGGCTTAGCGGATCCCGCGAAAAATGCGCGCAGATCTGGGCCTTGATGTAGGCGATCCGGACTGGATTGAACTTGTGCAGGACCGCGAATTTGCCCTTAGGATCCCACCACTGCTCGGCAAGGGCCGTGAACTTGGCCACTTCGCCCGCGTCGATGGTGGATGTCAGCGCCTGCTTGGCCATGCCCGTTTCTCTCATCAGCCCGAATTTTCGCATCACGTAACATTTGCATATCAAAAGGGGGGTGAGTATGACTAGCGCCGCCGTCGGGAACTCGAGCACTGGCGGCAATTAGTCATCGACACGTCATTTGGGGACCCGTGACGGAAACGTCGTGGTGAGGCCGGAACATGGGCCGTCTGGTCATGAAGTTTGGCGGTACGTCGGTTGCGGATATCGACCGCATCCGTAACGTCGCCCGCCATGTGGAGCGTGAAGTGAAAGCCGGTAACGAGGTTGCCGTGGTCGTATCGGCCATGGCGGGCACGACGGACCGGCTGGTGGGATGGGCCCGTGAAGCGGCTCCCCTGCATGATGCGCGCGAATACGATACCATCGTCGCCTCCGGAGAACAGATCACGGCGGGCCTTCTGGCCATCGTGCTGCAGGAGATGGGTATTCCTGCGCGCTCGTGGCTCGGCTGGCAGGTGCCGGTGAAAACGGACTCCATGCATGGTGCGGCCCGCATTCTCGACATTGACGCGAGCGGCATCATCGAGCGCTTCGCCCAGGGGCAGGTGGCAGTCATGGCCGGCTTCCAGGGGATCAGCGACGACGGCCGTGTGACCACTCTGGGTCGCGGCGGTTCCGACACCAGCGCCGTGGCGCTGGCTGCGGCACTGGGGGCCCGTTGCGACATATACACCGATGTCGACGGCGTCTACACCACGGATCCCCGCATCGTGCCGACCGCGCGCAAGATCGACCGGATCTCCTACGAGGAGATGCTCGAGTTGGCTTCGCTTGGCGCCAAGGTTCTGCAGACGCGCTCGGTTGAGCTTGCTATGGTTCACCGGGTTCCGCTGCAGGTCCGTTCGAGTTTCGAAGCACCTGATTCGCCTAACCAGAACACGATCGACGGCACGGGTCCCGGCACGATCGTCTGCGACGAGGAACACATTGTGGAACAGCAGGTCGTCACTGGCATCGCCTATTCCAAGGATGAGGGTAAGGTAACGGTCGTCCGCGTGCCGGACCGTCCGGGCGTGTCTGCGGCCATTTTCGGCCCGCTGGCCGAGAATGGCATCAGCGTTGACATGATCGTTCAGAACGTTTCGGAAGACGGCCTGACCGACATCACCTTCACGGTTCCGCAGAAGGACTTGCCCCGCGCGCTCAAGGTCATCGAGGGCTGCAAGGGCGAGATCGGCTATGAGGCAGTCCGTTCCTCGGGCTCGGTTGCCAAGGTTTCGGTGGTGGGCGTGGGCATGCGCAGCCATGCCGGCGTGGCCGCGGACATGTTCAAGGCGCTGGCTGCAAGGGGCATCAATATCGAGGCGATCACCACGTCCGAGATCAAGATCAGCGTTCTCATTGACGCTGCCTATACCGAGCTGGCGGTTCGGACCTTGCACAGCACTTACGGTCTTGACGGCGAGTAAGGGCACTGGTGACATGGATACCGGCTTGGTCATTGCGAGAGGATCGATGGTCAGGCTGGTGCCAACGCTAAGCCGGGGAGAAAGGGCCTGATGCCTGCAGCCGCAGCGGCTGGCCCGCGCATTCTGCTCCGGCGGTTGCGCGAGGTAATGGCGGAGCCGGTCAGCGCGCAGGGCCGGCTCAACAAGATTGCTTCGCTCATTGCATCGAACATGATCGCTGAGGTCTGTTCGATCTACGTGATGCGCCCTGGCGGGGTTCTCGAGCTTTACGCGACCGAGGGCCTCAACCCCAGCGCCGTACACAAGTCCAAGCTGCGGATAGGCGAGGGTCTGGTCGGCACCATTGCCGCCGAGGCCCGTCCCCTGAATGTGCAGGACGCCTATGCCCATCCTGCCTTCAAGTATCTTCCGGAAACCGGCGAGGAGATCTACAAGTCCTTCCTCGGCGTGCCGCTCCTGCGCTCCGGGCTCACTCTCGGCGTTCTCGTCGTGCAGAACCGCGCCTCCCGCCTCTATACCGAGGAAGAGGAGGAAGCCCTCCAGATCACCGCCATGGTCCTCGCCGAGGTCATTGCTTCCGGCGAGCTGGAAGAGATTGCTGCCGATGTCGACGCCGATATCGCCCATGTCCGTTCCCATCGCATCAAGGGCGAGTCCCAGGCCGAAGGCATCGCGCTTGGGCACGTGGTGCTCCATGAGCCCCGCGTCATCGTCACCAATCTCATCGCCGAGGATATCGGTCACGAGATGCAGCGCCTCGATGCCGCGATCCAGACCCTGCAGGATTCCATCCGGACCATGGTCCAGGGCCTCGAGGTTGGCCGCGGCGAGCATCGCGAGGTACTCGAGACCTATCAGATGTTCGCCCATGACCGGGGCTGGATGACGCGCATGCGCGACGCCGTCCGCACGGGTCTCACCGCCGAGGCGGCCGTGGAGCGCGTCCATAGCGACAACCGCGCCCGCCTGCTGCGCCAGAAGGATCCCTTTCTGCGCGAGCGCCTGCATGACTTCGACGATCTGGCCAACCGGCTTCTGCGCATTCTGACCGGCAAGCCGCAGACGGCCGCCAGCAGCGATCTGCCCAAGGACGCTATCCTGGTCGCCCGCAACATGGGCCCGGCCGAGTTGCTTGATTATGATCGCCAGAAGCTGCGTGGCGTGGTTCTTGAGGAAGGTGGCAGCACCAGCCATGTTGCCATTGTCGCCCGCGCCCTCGAGATCCCGCTGGTCGGTCAGGCCACCGGCGTCCTCGACTATGCCGATACCGGCGATCCGATCATCGTCGATGGTACCAATGGCGAGGTCCATATCCGGCCCTCCGCCGAGATCGAGCGGGTCTATGCCGAGAAGGTCCGCTTCTATGCCAAGCGCCAGAGGCAGTATCAGGCGCTGCGCAATGTCGAGCCGGTCACGCTTGATGGCGAGCGCATCTCGCTCAACATCAATGCCGGCCTGCTGGTCGATCTACCCCATCTGAAGGACAGCGGCGCCGACGGCGTCGGCCTGTTCCGCACCGAGCTGCAATTCATGATATCCTCGTCCTTCCCGCGCATGGACGAGCAGGTGGCCCATTACCGGGCGATCCTTGATGCGGCTGGCGGCAAGCCGGTGGTCTTCCGGTCGCTCGATATCGGTGCCGACAAGGTGCTACCCTATCTGTCTCACGCCAAAGAAGAGAACCCGGCTCTCGGCTGGCGCGCCATCCGCATGGCCCTCGACCGCCCGGCCCTCATGAAATTGCAGCTGCGCGCCTTGCTCAAGGCCGCCGGCGGGCGTGAGCTCTCGGTCATGTTCCCCATGGTGGCCGAGGTTGACGAGTTCCGCCGTGCTCGCGAATTGCTGGAGGACCAGAGGAGCTATCTTGCCAGCCGGGGACACGAGCTGCCCACCAAGGTCCGCGCCGGCACCATGATCGAGGTGCCCGCCCTCGTCTGGCAGCTCGACCGGCTGATGGAGGTTGTGGACTTCGTCTCCATTGGCTCCAACGACCTCATTCAGTTCCTGTTCGCGAGCGACCGCGGCCACCCGCGCCTGGCTGGTCGCTATGACAGCCTGAGCCCCGTACCACTGTCGGTCATTCGCGACATTGTCTGCGCTGGCCGCAAATACGGCGTGCCGGTCAATCTCTGCGGCGAGATGGCCGGTCGCCCGCTGGAGGCCATGGCCCTGATCGGTCTCGGCCTGCGCTCGATTTCGATGGCGCCGGCTGCCGTTGGCCCCATAAAGGCCATGCTGCTGAAGCTCGACACCCGCAGGCTGGAGAGCTTCCTGCTGCCGCTGCTTGAGTCTTCCGCCCACAGCCTCCGGCCGCATCTGCTGGAATTCGCCCGGGAAAACGAACTGCCGATCTGATTGATGAGCAGTTTGGGCAGCAATTTCCCCGCTGGCTTGTTCGCCTGATACGCTATGATGATGCCGTTCCTGCCGGGCTTCATGCCCGACGGGTCAATTTGTCCTGACGGAGATCTCAGTTGACTCTGAAGCTGTATTACAAGGCGGGGGCCTGCTCGCTGGCGCCTCACATCGTTGCTTGCGAGGCCGGCGTCCCGGTTGAGCTGGTTGCGGTTGATCTGGCCACCAAGAAGACCGCGTCCGGTGACGACTATTACAAGGTCAATCCTAACGGCTATGTGCCGGCACTGGAGATCCCTGGCGGTCCGGTTCTCACTGAGGCTTCGGTTGTCTGCCAATACATTGCTGATCAGAAGCCGGAGAGTGGCCTGATGCCCGCGCCGGGCTCGATCGACCGCTATCGCGCCCAGCAGTGGCTCGCCTTCATCTCCACCGAGCTGCACAAGACGGTAGGCGTCTTCTTCAAGCCGAACAGCACGGACCAGATGAAGGAAATTGCGCTCGCCGCCCTCGACACGCGACTGCGGTTCCTTGACTCTCAGCTTGCTGGCAGCAAGTTCCTCGTGGGCGACAGCTTCACCGCCGCCGACGCCTATGCGACCGTCGTGCTGAGCTGGATGAAGTTCGCCGGCATTGACCTTGCGAACTATCCGAACATCAAGCGCTTCCAGGACGAGGTTGCCGCACGTCCCGGCGTGCAGCAGGCCCGTCGCGAGGAAGGCCTGCCGGTCTGAGAACCTGCATCCGGCGCCGGTCCCTGGACCGGCGTCGGTTCGCGTTTACTCTTTGTGAACCTGGGTTAATTTCAATATTTCATTAACCATGAATGGTTGAATAAGAATTAACGCATTAACAATTCTCCGGTAGGCGCGCGCCAGTATTGCTGATTTGCGTCAGTCAACCTTAATGCGTTTAGTAATTGCTTACCTTTGTCGGTCATCTTTTCCCGGTGGGTTGGCGCATCCTGTGTTTTCTCAGTGAGCGTCGCGCAATTCAGTAATTGCAAGCGAGACCGGGACAAAATGGACTCGATCAAGACATCCCCGCAGAAGGCCGAGAGCGCCAAGCCTCGTCCTTCGCGACCGAACAAGGCCAATCCGGCAGCAGAGGTGGGGTGGTTCCTGCGGCGTGAACGCGAACGTTACAATTGCTCGCTGGAAGACGCTGCCCTTGCAACGCGCATCAACCGCCGCTACCTGCAGGCGATCGAGGAGGGCAACCTTGATGTGTTCCCCGATCTCGATGACGGGCTGCGCTATGTGACGACCTACGCTTCCTTCTTGGGCTTCGAGCCGGCGCCGCTTGCCCAGCACTATGCATCCGTCATTGGTCGTGAGCTGCCGAGAACCCCGGCAGAACGTGCCATCCAGGGCAGGCTTGCTGGCAGGGGGTTCTCTTTCCCGTCGATAGGTGCCCTGCGCAGCAATGCCATGGGTATGCTCGCCGCCGGTTTCATGGCAACCGCCGTCTTCGGCGGCGCTGCTTGGATTGTCATTCCGGGCCTTACCGGCAATCAGACCGGCGTGCCGGTCGTCCGTGCCGATGCAGGTGCCAATGTCGAGGGCGATCCCCTCACCACGGCGAGTATTCCCCAGAGCGCTCGCGATGTGAGGCAGCAGATCGGCACCCTCACCGCCGAGGATGCCAAGACGCCCGCGCCGCAGACTGCCGCTGACGAGGATGGCGGCCTGGGCGGCCTCACCGAGTTCATCCAGCAGAATGTTTCGGGTACGGTTCGCTCCGAGCGTGTCAAGGCAAAGCCCCGCGCATCCCTCCAGGGACAGCGCATCTTCGGGGCCGAGAACGGCGAATCCCGCCTGATGCTCCAGGCCAACGCCCCGGTCTGGGTCCGCATCGAGGATCGGCAGGGCAACGTCATCCTGACCAAGACCATGATGACCGGCGATGTCTATCGTGTGCCGGACCGCAAGGATCTGGTGGTCATCGCCCGCGATGGCGGCGCGCTCAGCTACATCCTCGACGGCAAGAAGCAGGGCACGCTCGGCTCCCCCGGCGAGATCCTGGTTGGCCGTCCGCTCGATCTGAGCGAGCTCGATCGCTCCAAGAAAAGCTGAGCGGCATCTTCCGAATTTCGCGCAGACCTATATAAAGCCTCGTCGCCTCCTGAGCGGCGGGGCTTCATCATTTATACTGGGATGCCGGGCTCGACCGGTGTCGCGACCGGATTGCAGACATGTTGAACAGCGACAAGCTCGACCGACTTTTGGACCGTTTCCGGACAATCGAGGCGGAGCTGGCCGCCGGGCCGGATCCGGCCCAGCATGTCAAGCTGTCCAAGGAATATGCCGAGCTTGAGGAGATCGCCACCGCCGCGCGCAACCTGCGCGCCGCCGAGAAGGAGGCTGCCGATCTCCAGCGCATGCTGGAGGCAGATGACACCGATCCGGAACTGCGTGCCCTCGCCGAGATGGAACAGGCCGAGCTTGCGGAGCGGCTTGCCACCCTCGAGCGCCAGGTGAAGCTGCTGCTCCTGCCCAAGGATGCCGCCGACGACAGGAACGTCATTCTCGAGGTGCGCGCCGGCACCGGCGGTGATGAGGCTGCGCTCTTTGCCGGCGACCTGTTCCGCATGTATCAGCGCTACGCCGCGCTCAAGGGGTGGACGGTGGAGATCATCTCCGCCAGCGAGGCCGATCTCGGCGGCTACAAGGAAATCATCGCTTCCATCAGCGGCCGCGGCGTCTTCGCCGAGCTCAAGTTCGAAAGCGGTGTGCATCGGGTCCAGCGCGTGCCGGAAACCGAAAGCCAGGGCCGCATCCACACTTCCGCCGCCACCGTCGCCGTGCTGCCGGAAGCCGAGGAAGTCGACATAGATATCGACGAGAAGGATCTCCGCATCGACGTCTATCGCTCGAGCGGTCCTGGCGGGCAGTCGGTCAACACCACCGACAGTGCTGTCCGCATCACCCATCTGCCGACCGGCATCGTCGTCACCCAGCAGGACGAGAAGTCCCAGCACAAGAACCGCGCCAAGGCGCTCAAGATCCTCCGCGCCCGCCTGTATGATCTCGAGCGCGAGAAGCTCGATGCTGCCCGCTCTGCCGCCCGCAAGGGGCAGGTCGGATCCGGCGATCGCTCGGAGCGCATTCGCACCTACAATTTCCCGCAAGGCCGCGTGACCGATCATCGCATCAACCTCACCCTCTACAAGCTGGATCAGGTGATAAAGGGTGACGCGCTGGGCGAGTTGATCCAGGCGCTGATCACCGAGCATCAGGCGAACCTGCTTGCCGAGGTCGAGGCCGATGGCCGCTCCTTCTGAGCTGCCGCTGCAGAGGATGGCGTTATGGCGCTGGGGCCGCGATGTCCTGCGGGCATCCTCTGCTGCCACACCCGATCTTGATGCCCGTGTCCTGCTGCTGGATCTCCTGCAGCTCGACCATTCGGGCCTGATCCTCGATCCTGATGCGCCCGTCACGGCCGAGAAGGCAAGCCGCTTTGCCGAAATGATAGGCAGGCGAGCCCGCGGCGAGCCTGTCTCCCGCATTCTCGGATACCGCGAATTCTATGGCGAGCGACTCGGCATCTCTCCGGCAACCCTCGATCCGCGCCCCGACACCGAGATCCTGGTGGAGGCGACGCTGGCCATAGTCGAAGCAATGGGGTGGCGGCACGGTGTCGCAGGGCGCCCGCTGCGGCTGCTTGATTTCGGTACTGGAACCGGTGCGATCATCATCGCCCTTCTGAAGGCGCTTCCGGGCGCGCTGGGGCTCGCTGTCGACCGTTCGCCGGAAGCATTGGCCGTGGCCCGCGCCAATGCCCGCAGCCTCGGCGTGGCCGATCGCCTGGCCTTCGTCTGCGGCGACTGGGGCGGGGCGCTGCAGGGCAGGGTGGATGTAATTGTCTCCAACCCACCCTATATCGAAAGCGAGGCGATAGCGGACCTTTCGCCCGATGTCCGGGATTTCGATCCCCGCCTGGCGCTGGATGGCGGAACCGACGGCCTTGATGCCTATCGGGCCATTGTGCCGCAGGCCATTCGGCTTCTTGACAGCCAGGGCTGGCTGGTTTTTGAAGTCGGTGCCGGACAGGCCGATGATGTGGCAACGCTCATGGCTGGAGCGGGCTTTGTCCCCGGGCAGTCCGTCCCGGTAATCCACCGGGATTACGGCGGACATGACCGTGTGGTAAGCATGCAACTCGCTTGAATGACTTAGTCTTTGGCTTACGGACGCCCAAAAAAGGTGTTGGAAAGCTGCCGGTGAACGTTTAACGTGCCAGCCAGTTGAGGACGAGAGCACGCTATACCTAAGGGTATTTGAGGCCTGAGAGACACTATGGTGTCTCGGATTTCGGCACGCAGACTTGACAATGCTCCATTGACGTCGCGTGCGTCAGATCTCTGGTAACGAGCTTCAGCAGTCGACGGCAGGTTGCCTTGCGACGCGGAATTGATGCTTGGGGTAGAGAACCAAGGCAAGTTAGGACACAGGAAAAGCCGCTGATGCGGATGGCCGGATCCTCGAAGGATCTGCTTGCGCAGCTTGTGATGCAGCGCATGTAGGGGCTGACGATCGCAATCGGCATGATGGCGCTAGCCATGATCGGCCTCGGGGCGGGAGGTCGACGGACCATTTTGGATTTGATGCGGCAGCAGGCGCCACGGAGCGCGCGCCGCCTGACAGGCTTCTCCGGGACTGTTCCCGCAACCATTTTCGGGTTCTGCGGGGTGCCCGAGTTAACACCGAGCAACTTGAGAGCCGAAGAAGCAGGACGTTACTGCTGAAATCTGTTTGAAGACTTTAAAACATGAATGAAGAGTGTTTACGCCCATGAGACAAGGCCAGCACAACAACAATAACAATAATAACAACAAGCGCTCTCGTAATCGGGGGCGTAGGCAGCCGAATCCGAACAGTCGAGTCTACGAGTCGAACGGACCGGATGTCCGCGTGCGCGGCACGGCGGCGCATATCGCCGAGAAATATTTGTCCCTGGGGCGTGACGCGCAGGCATCGGGCGACATCGTCCAGGCGGAAAACTATTTCCAGCATGCGGAGCACTATCTCCGGATCGTTTCCGCCGCTCAGGCCTACATGCAGCAGAGCATGGAGCAGAGCCCGCGCTATGCGGCTGATGACGATGACGACGTGGACGGCGTCGATGACCTGGTCGATCGCCCCGAGGTCCTGAGGGCGCAGCAGCCGCGCGAGAACGGCAGTCGTGATCAGCAGCCGAACGAGTGGCGCGAGCAGCGTGGCGATCGGCAGCCTCGCGAAGGACGTGGCGAATGGCGAGACAATCGTGAGCGCCAGGACGGCCGGCAGGCGCAGGACCGGCAGCAGCGCGACCAGCGGCGTGATCAGCGCGACAATCGCGACCGTCCCCGCCGCGACATGCGCGAGGGTGGGCCGCGCTTTGGCCAGGGTGAACCGGTTGCGGCTGAAGCTGCTGCCGAGGCTCGCGTCCGCGATGGCGCTCCCGAGGCATTCATGGACAGCGCCGAGCAGCCGAGCCTGCTGAATGATTCCTCACCAGTCGCCCCTGCGGACGCGGTGGCCACCGAGGCGCCCGCTGTCGTAGCGGAAACTGCTGTTGAGGGGGATGACGCTCCCGCCCGGCCGCGCCGCCAGACACGGACACGCCGGACGGCGGCGTCCGCCACTGAGGCTGCCGAACCTGCAGAGGCAGGCGAGGCGGAGGCGGCCGCTGCCGATGAGGAGAAGCCCGTGCGTCGGCGTCGCACTACCACCCGCAGCCGGGTTGCCAAGCCGGAAGTCGAGTTCGAAACAAACGACAACTGAGATTTTTGTTTCTATACTGATCAAAAGCCGGCAATCCTTCCTGGATGCCGGCTTTTTTGTTTCCGCGTCGAATGGACAGCTGGTACAGGCCCGGCGGTATGCCTATCTAGGGCCAAAATGGGGCAAATCGGACAGGGAGTATGGCAGGCATGGATCGCACGCAAGCTGAAGCAGAATCGCGCCTCGCTGAGGTGAGTAACGAGGCGCAGCGCAACGCTGCATCCTATCGGTTACCGGCTCTGGATCAGGACTTTCTGCTCAGCGACAGCATGCGCGGCGTCCGCTTCCTGCTGGAATATGCCAAGGCCGAGATGACGTTGCGGCAATGGTCGGTCCAGTCCACCATCGTCGTCTTCGGCAGCGCCCGCGTCCGCGCCGACAGCCCCGGACGCGAAGGCTGGTGGTATGATCAGGCTCGTCGCTTCGCCTATATAGCCTCCCGCAAGGGCGGCGCCCTCTGCGACAATGGCGGCGTGCGGGAAAATGTCATCGCTACCGGCGGCGGACCAGGCATAATGGAGGCCGCCAATCGCGGCGCGGCTGAAGCCGGCGCGCCCTCCATCGGCTTCAACATCACCCTGCCCCATGAGCAGGAACCCAATGCCTATTCGACGCCGGACCTGACCTTCCGCTTCCATTACTTCGCCATGCGCAAGATGCACTTGGCAATGCGGGCAAAGGCTCTGGTCGTCTTCCCCGGCGGTTTCGGCACACTGGACGAGCTGTTCGAGATCCTGACCCTGCGCCAGACGGACAAGGCCCCGGTCATTCCCATTGTCCTCTTCGACCGGGATTACTGGACCTCCATCATCAATTTCGATGCCCTGATCGAATACGGCATGATCAGCCGCGAGGATCTCAATCTCTTCTGCTTTGCCGATGATGCGGAGAGCGCCTGGGCCGAGCTCGTCTCCAGGGGGCTCGCTACCGCCAGCATTGTTGATGCAGATCAAGGAAGGGCCGGCGTGGTCAATGCTAACATGGAACAGACGGCGTGATGACGGACGCAATAACAATTATGAAAAAGCCCGCCAGCCTTCTTCTCGCGACCGACCTGAACAGCCGCTCCGATCGGGCTCTTGATCGTGCTGTGGCGCTGGCGCGGGAATGGGATGCGGCGCTCACCGTCCTTCACGTTATTGACCCGGCTGAAGTCCGCCGGGCCCGCCATCGTGATCGCGACACGCCAAGTTGGCGTCGTCCGCCGGATCCGGTGCGGGCCATCGAAGCGGCGCTACGCCGGGATCTTGCGGGCGAGCTGCCAAATCTGCGGGTGGCCGTCCGTGAGGGTGACGTAGCCGACATTGTGTCCAGCTTCGCCGCAACCGAGCAGTGTGATCTGATCATTACCGGCGTGGCGAGCCATTCCCTGTTCGGGCGTTCAATCCTCGGCTCGACGGTCGACGCCCTGATCAGGGAGCAGACGGTGCCAGTGCTCGTGGTGAAGAACCGTGCGCACGGCCCCTATCAGTCGGTGACGATCGCTACCGATTTCTCGGAAGCTTCCCGCGCCGGCCTGCGCGTGGCGGCCTCCTGGTTCGGTGATCGTCAGCTCTGTCTGTTCCACAGTTTCGAGGTTCCCTTCGGTCAGGTGCTCGATAAGGGCAATTTCAGTGAGACCCTGCGCGACATGGAGCGGCTGACGGCGGAGGAATTTCTTGATGACCCGATGGTGCCGGACGAGGCTCGTCTGCGCATTCGGGTTCTTATTGAATATGGCAGGCCGGAGACGATGCTGCGCCGCTATGTCGAGGATGTCGGGACCGACCTGATTGTCCTCGGCTCCCAGGGGCGCAGCATGGCCTTCGAGGCCTTTGTGGGCAGCACCGCGACGCGCCTGCTGGCGGAGTTGCCCTCGGACATGCTGGTTGTTCGCGGTGGGGCGACGTGAGGTGCGGGCCGGAAGATCATCGTGACCCGGTGATCTCCCGGCCGGCACCAACAGTTGTGATGCGGTCTGCGTCCCGGTTGCCGGGACGCTGGGGGGTATGATGATGTACCAAAGAGTATTGTGCGCGATCGACCTGGATGACCTGAAGAGCAGCCGTCTGGTCCTCCAGCGCGCCCGGGAACTGGCCCGCCTCGGTCAGTTGACGATGATGCTCCTCAACGTCCTGCGTCCGCTGCCGCTTAACTATGTCGAATTCCTGCCCGCCGATTTCGATGCGTCCGAGTTGCGTGCAGCCAAGGAACGTCTGGTGCATCTTCTGAAGGATACCGGCGATCTGCCGGCCTCCTACACCTGTACCGTGCGCCGGGGCACGCCCTATGTGGAGATTCTAAACGAGGCGGCGGCCGTGGAAGCCGACCTCATCATCATCGGCTCCCACCAACCCACATTCGCGTCCAAGCTCCTGGGCTCGAATGCTGCTTCCATTGCCCGCCATGCCCGTGTGGACGTGCTGATCGCCCGCGACCCCGGTAGCAATTGCTCGGCAAAATGAGCAAGAGGCGAGGGCGGCCGTAACGGGCGCCCCGAAGGTTAGCGGGGCTGTGCTGCCCCGCCCGGAACTCACTCGTACTCGTAGTAGTCGTAGGCCGCAGCCGGCTCGATCAGATCCTCGATCGACTGCGGGGCGCTGGCCGGAACCGTCGCCGGCACCGTCTGCGGCACGGTCATGTTGGCTGCCGGCGTGACTGCCGGCCGCGGCGTCGACAGGGCCGCTGTCATCTCTTCGCGCGAACGGCGCTCATAGAAGGCATTGCCACCGGCAACGGTGACATAGTGCATGTTCTTGTAGGAGAAGCGCAGGCCGGCCTGATGGAAATGCATCGCTCGGCCAACCTTCTTGTGCCGCTCGCCCTGGAGAACGCGGTCCGCCACGGCCTCGGCCTTGCCCACATCGCGCGGGTTCATTGGACGGGTCAGCACGCCTCGGGCAAACTGGTTCTTCTGTCCGACGACGCCGCAGATCGTGTCCGGATATTTCGGCGAATTGACTCGGTTCATCACCACGGTGCCGACCGCGAGCAGACCGTCCTCGCTCGAGCGGTTGGACTCGAAATACATCGCACGCACCAGGCACTCGCGTTCGCTCGCCGGCGTCGCCGAAGCGGGTGATACGGCCGCGCCCTGGATGGAGCCGGTAGTTGTTGCGGCAGAGCGGTTACTGGACAGCGGGCCGCAGGCACCAAGGGTAAGGGACAGTGCCGCCAGGCCAAGTCCTGCTGCGATGCGCAGTGGTGAATGTGCCAGTGTTTTTCCCGCCAAGACCAAATACCCCGTCAAGTCAATCCAACCGCAAGCGGGACTGGACCCGCTCTTGGCATAGACAACAAAACTCCGTTTACGAACCGTTAAGTGCAGTCCGCCACGGCGTTGAATTGCTTGGCTGAAGATCCCCTCGATCCCGCCACTATCGCATGAAGCATGGAGAATTAGGCGAGACTGTGTCAGGGCTCGGCGTGATGTGTTGATTGTGTGGATTACGCAAGCCAGCGCTTTCGCCGGCGGTAATGCTTGACCGCGTGATAGTCCACTTTCTGGGCGCCGCCGAGATAGGCATCCTGCACATCAGGATTGGCCATCATGACTTCACGGCTGCCATTCATGATCACGCGGCCATTCTCGATGAGATAGGCCTCGTGGCAGATTTCCAGCGCCGCTACCGCATTCTGCTCGACCAGCAGGATGCCGACACCGGTTTCCTTGTTGATCCGCTTGATGGTTTCGAAGATCTCGTCCACCAGGAACGGTGCAAGCCCGAGGCTTGGCTCATCCAGCAGGATGAGTTTTGGCTCGGTCATCAGCGCTCGCGCGATGGCGAGCATCTGCTGCTCGCCGCCGGAAAGATACCCCGCCTTGGCCTTCGCCCGGTCGGCAAGCCTCGGGAACAGGGCAAACATCTTGTCCATCAGCTCCTTAACCCGGCCGCGGTCCCGATGCATCGAGGTCGCCGCCAGCATGTTTTCCGCCGGCGTCAGGTGCCCGAAGACGCGTCGCCCCTCCAGCACATGCACGATGCCGAGCCGGACACGCTGCGGCGGGTCGAGATCGCCAATGCTCGCCCCTTGGAACATGATCTCGCCGCGGGTAACAAGGCCGCGCTCCGGTGCCAGCAGGCCGCTGATCGCCTTGAGCACGGTGCTCTTGCCGGCGCCATTGGCCCCGAGTAGGCCGACCAGGCCGGCATCGGGAACCTCGATCGAGACTCCCTTTACCGCCAGAAAGACCTTGTCATAGACGACTTCGATATTGTTCAGGCTGAGCAGCGACAAGGCGAAGCTCCCGGAAACGGCGAGGATGGCGGCGGGGCGATCCGCCCCGCCGGATGGCGTCGGTTACTTGCCGGTCTTGGCAAATTCCTCGGAGTACTTGCGGATTTCCTCCCACACCACGTCCTGATAGGCGGAGAACCAGTCCGTCTCCGGTACGAAGTTCTGGCCGTCCCAGCGCGAGATGCGGCCGCGGCCGCCGCCCTGGTGGTCTTCCTTGGTGATGGTGGTGGGCGGGATGAACCCATCGGCCGTGAAGTCCTTGATCGACACGAGGCCTGCATTCAGCCACGGGCCGGTGATCGGACCATCCGGTGCGATCTCGAAGGCCTTGCGCACGCCCTCGATGATGATCGAAGCGATCATCACGCCGTAATTGTAGTAGTTGGTACCGACCTTGTCCTCGGGGCCGGCGCCCTTGCCCGGTTTCACCACTTCCTCGAGGATGTCCTGGATGACCTTCGGGCTGCGGCCGGAGACGCAGGGGTCGAACTTGAGCACGCCCTTGGCCTGGTCGGCCCCGACCACATCCATGTCCGACTGCGACAGCCACACGCTGGACGACAGCCGGTCCATGGGCAGGCCGTTGCGGATGGCTTCCGTGAGCGCCACCGTCTGGCCCACGCCCGCGCCCCAGAACACGACCCAGTCCGGACGGGCGCGACGCACCTGCGGCCAGATCGCCGACTGGTCGTTGCCCGGCGGCGTATAGGGGAAGGTCTGCAGTTCGTAGCCGAGCATCTGGCTCAGCTTCTCGAGGATCGGCAGGGGCTCCTTTCCGAAGGGCGTGTCGATATGCACGAAGCAGATCTTCTTGCCCTTGAGATCGCCGTCCTTCTGCCGGAAGTAGTCGACCAGCAGCGCCGCCTGCGTCCAGTAGTTGGGCGACAGCGGGAAGACATAGGGGAATACCGTGCCATCCGCCGCGTCGCTGCGACCGGAGAAGGCTGTCACCATGTTGATCTGGTCGGTGAGCGCCCGGGGCACCAGTGCGCGGGCAACCGGCGTCGACAGCGGATCGATCAGCACGGCGCCCTCGCTCTTGGCCCGTTCAAAGGCTTCGATCGCCCGGGGCAGATCGTTGCCGTGGTCCGAGATGTCGGGCGCGATCTTGTAGCCGTTGATGCCGCCGCGGCCGTTGATCAGGCTGATATAGTCGCGCTGACCCTGGCTGTATTCGGCGGTCACGAAGGTATAGATCTTCGTGAAGTCCATCGGCATGGAGAAGCGGATGACCTTCTCCTGGGCCGAGACGACGTGGATCTTCAGGCTAGATGCAAGCGCGGCGGCCGCGGCACCTGTCAACAATGTACGACGACTGACTTCCATCTTGCTTCCTCCCATATGATGCTTGCCTAGCGCTGAGCGTGACGGAAAGGCCAGACGAGCAAGTAGTTTCTGAAGTTATTGTAGATTTTCGCAAGACCTAGCGGCTCCCAGATAAGAAAGCCGATAATGAGCGCTCCGTACAGCATTAGCGGTACATGGGCGCGAAGATCGCTGGAGATGTCGATGCCGAAATTGGTGGCGAAGGTGCCGATGGCGTTGTTCAGGATGATCGGCGCAAACAGGATGAGCGCCGCCCCGAAGAACGAGCCCAGCACGCTGCCCAGTCCACCGACGATCACCATCGCCACCAGCTGGATCGACAGTTCGAGATGGAATTGGTCCGGCGACACCGAGCGCAGGTAGCACACGGCAAGCACCGCGCCCACCACACCGCCGATGAACGAGCTCGTCCAGAAGGCGAGCAGCTTGTACTTGAAGGTTGAAACCCCGATGACCTCGGCAGCGTAGTCCTTCTCGCGCACCGCCGCCAGCGCCCGGCCGAAGCTCGACCGCTTCACGTTGAGCATGAACAGGGTGACGATCACGCAGACGAACAGGGCGACGAAATAGGTGCGGATGTCGCCGACCACCGGAATGCCCAGGAAGCTCACCCGCGGCACCGCAATCGAGGCAAGCGAGCCGCCGCTGATCGCCGGGAAATGCATGATCACGAAATCGACGATGTACTGCATCGCCAGCGTGGCCATGGCGAGATAGAGCCCCTTCACCCGCAGCGCCGCTGCGCCGAAGGCGATGCCGATGACCGAGCTCATCAGTCCCCCGGCCACCATGGCGATCTCGAAGGGGATGCCGCTGAGCACCAGGTGCACGGAGGTATAGGCCCCGATGGCCATCACCGCCCCATAGCCCAGATGGATCTGGCCTGCGGTGCCCATGAGGAAGTTGAGGCCGAGCGCCGCCGTTGACCAGATGATCCACGGCAGGAGGTAGCTTGAGAGATAGAGCGGCGACACCACGAAGGGAGCCGCGACAAGGATCACCGCGATGGCGGTGACCAGATAGCGGTCGAAGGGCAAAGGCCACAGCTGGCGCTCGTCCTGATACCGGGTGTGGCGGATGCCGGCGCGGCGGTAGAGCATCAGACCCTCTCGATGTGTTCGCGGCCGAACAGGCCATGCGGTTTGACCAGCAGGGTCAGCAGGATGATGACCGAGGCCACCACGTCACGGGTGCCGCCGCCCACCAGGGGGTCAAGCACGCCTGAGGCAAGGCTTTCCGCCACGCCGACGATGACGCCGGCGATCAGCACGCCGGGGATCGAGTCGAGGCCGCCGAGGATGGCGATCGCCAGCGCCTTGATCAGCAGCAGCGACAGGGACCAGTCGATGCCCTGGGTGGCGCCCCACAGCACGCCGGCAACCGTCGCCATGGCGGAGGACAGGCCCCAGGCGATGGCAATGGCGCGCTCGACCTTGATGCCGACCGACCACGAGGCCGTCTGGTCATCCGACACCGCGCGCATCATCACGCCCAGCCGTGAATTGAAGAAGATCAGCGACAGCACGATCATCACCAGCGAGATCGTTCCGCCGATCAGGATGGCGCGGTTGATCAGGAACTCGCCAAAGAAGATCGGTGCATTGGGAATGCCGATGTCGAGGCGCTTCACCGCCGAGCCGAAGATGCCGGGCAAGAGGCCACGGAGCATGATCTCGAGCCCCAGCGTGAGCATGATCACCATGATCACCGGCTGCCCGATCATCTTGCGCAGGGCGAGCTTCTCGATCGCCGCGCCCACAAGGAACATGAGCACGATCGCGACCGGGATGGCGATCCACATGGAGGCGCCGACATAGGAGGCGACCGCCCAGGTGAGATAGCCACCCATCATGGCGAGCGCTCCCTGGGCGAGGTTGGCAAGGCCCGAGGTCTTGTAGATGAGCACGATGCCGAGCGCCACCAGCGCATACATCAGGCCCACGAAGACGCCGTTGATTGCCAGTTCCGTAATGAGGATCCAATCCATCAGGCGGGCACCTCCTCGATCGCGAGCGTCCGTCGGATGACGCCCTTTTCCCCGCTTTCATAGGTAATCACCGCATCGAAGGTGACTTCGCGCGCGTCCGAATACAGCGCGTCGATCAGCGCCGCGTAGCGTTCCTCGATCACATTGCGGCGCAGCTTGCGCGTCCGCGTGATCTCCCCGTCATCAGCGTCGAAATCCTTGTGCAGATTGACGAAGCGGCGGATGCGCAGGCCTTCCGGCTGCATCTTGTTCACATGAGCAAGCACTTCGCCCACGAGCTTCCGCACTTCCGGCTTTTGCGACAGGTCGGCATAGGAAGTGTAGGAGATCGCCCGCTGCTCGGCCCAGTAGCCAATGGCCTCGAAGTCGATGCAGACGATGGCATGGAGCACCGGCTTGTTCGCGCCGACCACGGCCACATTGCGCACATAGGGGCTGAACTTGATCCGGTTCTCGATGAAGTTGGGAATGAAGCGCTCGCCCTGGGCGGTGCGCACCACTTCGGACACGCGTCCCAGCACGATGATGTCGCCGTCATCATCCACATACCCGGCGTCGCCCGTCTTGAGCCATCCATCCGTAAAGGCCGCCGCGGTGGCTTCTGGCGCGTTGAAATAGCCGTCGATCACCGAGCCAGAGCGCACCTGGATCTCGCCGCTGTCGTCGATGCGGATCTCGACGCCTGGCAGCGGCTTGCCCACTGTGTGCAGTTTGACGTGCCCCTCGGTCTGCGCCGCCGACAGGGCCGATGTTTCCGTCTGGCCATAGAACTGCTTGAGCTTGATGCCGATCGCCCGGAAGAACAGGAATGTGTCCTCGCCGATCGCCTCGCCGCCGGTAAAGGCGCGCTCGGCACGGGAAAGTCCGAGATGGTCCCGGATCGGTCCATAGATCAGGAACTCGCCCAGCATGTTGATCAGCTTCTCGCGCAAGGTTGGTGTCTCCCCCGCGAGCCGCTTTCGCTCCAGCGCGATGGCCTGAGGCACGAAATAGTCGAACAGCCGCCGCTTGAGTGGCGTCGAGTCGGCCATGCCCACCTGCACCCGCGTGAGCATGTTGTCCCAGGCCCGCGGGGCTGCGAGATAGAAGGTTGGCGCGACCTCCCTGAGATCGTGCAGCGCCGTTTCCTGCCGTTCGGGGATGCTGATCGTCGAGCGTAGCAGCAGGCCGGCGCCGAGCGTGAACACATAGTCCCCGACCCAGGCGGTTGGTAGATAGGCGAATAGTTCCTCGTGCTCCTTGAAGTAGCCGCCCTTTGCCGCGTTCTGGATGCCGGCGGCCACATTGCGATGGCGCAGCGGAATGCCCTTCGGCTTGCCGGTCGTGCCCGAGGAATGCAGCAGCACGGCGATGTCGTCGCCCTGCGGCCGGTTGACCAGATCCTGGGCGAGCCCCGGTTCCTGGCGCAAGCGTTCGCGCCCGCGCTCGATCACCGCCTCTGCAGCGATGATGCCCGACGCCGAATAGGCCGAGATGCCGCGTGGATCGTCATAGATGATGGTGGCTGGCCGTCCGGTGCGCTCCCGGAGCTCGAGCAGCTTGTCCACCTGCTCCTGGTCTTCTGCCAGCGCGATGGTGGGCGTGCCGTTGACCGTGTAGTCCTCAAGTTCGTTGACCGGCACGTCCGGAAAGACGGGCGCCGGAAACGCCCGCAGCGCATTGGCCGCAAGCATCCCGTAATAGAGCCGGGCGCGGTTGTCGCCCACGACGGTGAGGGCCTGCCCGGGTTGCAGCCCGAGCTCTTCCATGCCGGCGGCGAATGCCAGCACTTCCGCCATCACGTCCTTCCAGGTCGCCTCCTGCCAGACGCCAAAATCCCGTTCGCGGAAACCGACCCGTGAGCCTGATTCGGCCGCGTTGCGGGCAAGCGCCGCCACCAGGGTCGCCGGCGATCCGTCATCCCGCTTGGGCCAGGAGCTAACATTCAGCGTCTCGCCGCTCATACCTGCACCCCCGCATGCTTGGCGGCCGCCTTGTCGCCCAGATAGGCGCGCACCACGTCGGGATGGGCAATCGTCGCCATCGGCTCGCCCTCGGCGATGATCTCGCCATAGGAGAGGACCGTGATCCGGTCGCAGATCGCCGTGACCACGTCCATGTGATGCTCGATGATCAGGATCGAGACATTTCGTTCGTCCCGAGCGTCCAGGATGAAGCGGGCGATATATTCCTTCTCCTCCTGGTTCATGCCCGCCATGGGCTCGTCCAGGATGAGGAGCTTGGGCTCGGCCACCAGGGCCCGCGCGAGCTCGACCCGCTTCTGCAGGCCCATGGGAATGACTTCCACCGGTTCGTCGCGGATGTCCTGGAGCTGCATGAAATCGATGACTTCCTCGACCACCCGGCGATGGGCGAGTTCCTCCCGCTGCGCCCACCACCAGTAGAACAGGGTGGGCAGCGCGCCGGGCTTCATGTGCACATGCCGGCCGAGCAGGATGTTGTCGAGCACGCTCATGCCGCGGAACAGCGCAAGGTTCTGGAAGGTGCGCGCGACACCCTTGCCGGCGATGACATGCGGTTTGAGATGCGTGACATTCTCGCCAAAAAGCGTCACGCTGCCAGCATTGGGAGGATAGAATCCGGTGACCACATTGACCATGGTGGTCTTGCCGGAGCCGTTCGGTCCGACCAGGCCATAGATCTCGCCGCGGTCAACGTGGATGTCGACGCCCTTCAGGGCGCGCAGGCCGCCGAAACGGCGCTCGATGCCGCGACAGTCCAGCACGCGGTCGCTGGTGGGGGAAGCGTTAGCCATCATGCCTCCGTGCAAGAAGCGGATGGGCCGGGATGACGTATTGGTAAAGTCGGTTCAGTAGCCTGGCGGAACTGTCCTGGCGGGTTGACTGAAGCGGAAACTTTTGTGGATGCGCAGAAAAATACCAGATTATTGCAGCCTTTATGCCTCATGACGATCTCTCGCCATGACGGCTGCAGACAGCCTGAGCCATGCCTCCCTCCCTGCCGCATTCTTGTTTTGATGCTGGCAACTATGTGGTTATTGAATATGCTTCATTAGCGGATGTCAACTCGTCCGCTAGGCGAATGCCCGCGACGACAACAGCCTGAACAAATTGATGCTGGCGGTCTTGGTCTTTCCGGCATTTGCCCGTAGCCTAGATTGATCAAATGAGCAGTGGGGCTACTCGTGCACTATCCATTCAACTCAGTTTACTCGTCGCGCCGCTCGCCGGTCTTTGCGCGTAACATGGTGACGACCTCGCAACCCCTGGCTACACAGGCGGGGCTGGCCATGCTGGCCCGCGGCGGCAATGCCGTGGACGCGGTTCTGGCCGCGGCAATCACGCTGGTTGTAGTAGAGCCCACTGGCTGCGGCCTGGGCTCTGATGCCTTTGCAATTCTGTGGGACGGTCATGAGCTGCACGGGTTGAATGCCTCGGGACGCTCGCCCGCCGCCTGGACGCCGGAGCGTTTTGCCGGTGCCGAAAAGATGCCCTTCCGCGGCTGGGAATCGGTTACGGTGCCCGGCGCTGTCTCTGCCTGGCGTGACCTGAGCAAGCGCTTCGGCAGGCTGTCCTTCGCCGATCTCTTCGGCCCGGCCATCGACTATGCCCGCAATGGCTTTATTGTGACCCCGATCATTGCCGAGCAGTGGCGGCGTGCGGTGGAGGATCTCTCGGACCAGCCAGGCTTCGTTGAGGGCTTCACGGTTGATGGCGGGCGCGCCCCGCGGGCCGGCGAGCTTTTCGTGAACCGGCCCCAGGCTGACAGCCTCGAGGCAATCGCCGACACCAATGGCGAGGCCTTCTATCGCGGCCATCTCGCCGAGCGCATCGCTGCCTTTGCCCGCGAGCACAACGCGGCCCTCACGGTCGATGATCTCGCCGCCCACACAAATGACTGGTGCGGCACCATTTCCCAGCGTTTCGGCGAGGTCGACCTGCACGAGATCCCGCCGAACGGTCAGGGCATCGCCGCCCTCATGGCGCTGGGCATCGTTGGCCATTTGAAGATTGGTGACCTGCCGGTCGACAGCCTGGATGCCTATCATCTGCAGATTGAGGCCATGAAGCTCGCCACAGCCGACCTTCACGCCCATGTGGCTGACCTGCGCTTCATGAATTACGTCACCGTCGAGCACCTGCTTGATGCCGACTATCTGAAGTCCCGCGCCGCTCTCATCGACCGGAACCGGGCCCAGAATTTCGGCCCAGGCGCCCCCCGGCATGGCGGTACCGTTTGTCTGTCGGCCGCCGATGCCAGCGGCATGATGATCTCCTTCATCCAGTCCAACTATTCGGGCTTCGGCTCGGGCGTCGTCGTCCCCAGCACCGGCATCAGCCTTCAGAACCGTGGCTTTGGCTTCTCGCTGAAGCCCGGCCATCCCAATCAGGTGGGCCCACGCAAGCGCCCATTCCACACCATAATTCCCGGCTTCATCATGAAGGGTGGTGAGCCCCTGACCGCCTTTGGCCTGATGGGCGGCCCGATGCAGGCCCAGGGGCACCTGCAGATGACCCTGCGCATGAATGCCTGGGACCAGAACCCGCAGGTTGCATCTGATGCCCCGCGCTGGCGCATCCTCCAGGGACTTGACGTTGCGGTCGAACCCGAAGCTGGGGAGGAAATCCTTTCCGGCCTTGCCGAGCGCGGTCACAAGGTGGTTATCGAGGCGCCGGAGGCGAGCTTCGGCTTCGGCGGCAGCCAGATCATCCACCGGATCGAGGGTGGCTATGTCGCCGGCTCCGACCCGCGCAAGGATGGCCAGGCGGCCGGGTTCTGAAACCACGACAGAAGGTACAGGGAGAGTCGAAATGTCGACGCCACTTAAAGTCGGATACAAGCAGCTTCTGGCCGACGCCGAGGCCGAGGTGCAGAGCGTGGAGGCGGCGGATGCCATCGAGATGGCGAAGCGGGACGATGTAGTGATCGTCGACATCCGTGACCCGCGCGAGCTCGAGCGCGAGGGCCGCATTCCCGGCTCGTTCCACGCGACCCGCGGCATGCTCGAATTCTGGGTCGACCCGGAGAGCCCCTATTTCAAGCCGATCTTCGGCGAGGATAAGACCTTCGTCATCCATTGCGCCAGCGGCTGGCGCTCGCTGCTGGCGACCCAGCAGCTCCAGCGCATGGGGCTGCCCAAGGTGGTGAACATGAAGGGCGGCTTCTCCGGCTGGAAACAGGCCGGCGGCCCCGTCGAGATGCCCGAAAAGAAGGGCTGATCCTGAGCCGGTGCGACGAAGCCGCCTTCTCAGAACAGCCCGGCTTCGTAGAGCACCTGGCCATTCATCTGCAGGCGCTTGAGGGCGCTCACCCCATCGCGGCCGATGGCAACATCGGCCGTGAGCTTTTCCTCGTTGCGCAGCTGTTCGAGGGCGCGTCCTTCGCCTTCGGGCACGAAGAACTTCTCGAGCCCGTAGGTCACGCCATACTGCGGGCAGGGGGCGGGACAATTGGCGGCTGCCGCCGTGACACGGCCAACGGTCCCGCGAATGACCGGGCCCTTTGCGTCACGCGGCATCGTCTTGTGGATCGCGCTTGCCACCCAAACATCACCCTGTGGAGCGAGGGTGACATAGATAGGCTCGTCGGCCGTGAAGTCCCTGTCGCCGCCGAGACTGTTCTGGTCGAGCGTCGAGATCTGATAACTCAGGATCACGTAGTCGCCGCGCAGCAGGTCGCGCGGATCGACTGGCCGCACTGCGAGTGTGACCTCCTCGCCATTGGCCAGCAGCATGGCACGGCCTGCGACCAGCCAGCTCAGCAGCGCCGCCTGGACGATAAAGGCGAGCAGGAAACCGTAGCGCGAGGCCTTCATCCTGTGACCTCCCTGTTGCGCGCCTTGATCCAGCGGTCCGCACGGAACAGGACATAGGAAAGCGCGATCAGCAGACCGCCGCCCACGAAGAAGGCAAGCGCCGTATCGATCTGCGTGCCCAGCGTCACCGTATAGACATAGAGGATCTCGAGCCCGAAGGCGGCCAGCCCGATCGTATGCAGGTCATGGCCCGTCACCGTGGGCGAAAGCGAGATGAGCCACAGGGAGGCCGCGAGGATCAGCGCGCCGATCAGCAGTCGCGACCAGAGATAGTCGCCATGGCGCATGTCCGCCGCATGTGGGATCTGCCACCAGGCGAAGGCGGCGGCAGCCAGCACGATCGCAAGCCCCACGAGTGCATGAAACATGTTGAGCTGGCCCCGCAGGCTCGCCACGCCCGCCAGCGCCGCACCGATGACCGCAAGGCCGATGGTGGGCAGCAGCCAGTACATCGACTGGTCGTGCCGATCCTCGAACATGAGCTGGATGATGAACAGCGCCGCCATGATGCTGATCAGCGCCGGCCACAGCATGTCGCGGCCGAGCCGCCCTAGGCTTTGGCCGAACATGTCGCTGCCCGCCAGCGTGGCAAGGCCCCAAAGGAACAGGCCAATGCCTGCCGCCATGGCCAGCACGCCGAGATAGGGCCAGTCGCCCTCGTCGGCGATCAGGATCAGGGTCATGGCGATCCAGAACACCAGCGCGAGGATGAGGGCACGCCTCGCCGCGCTGGAATCGAGCCAGACGGCCACGGCGCCTGCGACCAGCAGCAGGCCGAGGCTCGGCCAGTGCGGTACGATCTCGGCGCCCACGGACGAATACCACGCCCACAGGCCGCATCCGACGATCGCGAGCACCGTCTGCGACACGGAGCGGATCAATGTCCCCCCGAGCAGGCACCCCATGGTCCACAGCAGCACCGCATCCCGGAACTCGCCGGCAAGATGATAGGCCTGTCCGATCAGCGCGATCGCCCCGCCGAAGACCAGGCCAGCAAGCAGCAGCAGGGCTTCGCTGAAATAGGGGTGGTTGCGTGCCTTCGCGCTGGCGGCCAGCCCGTAGCAGGCGCCCAGCGCCAGTACCAGCAGGACAAAGCGCACGAAGGGCGCCATGCCTTCCCAGTTGGCCCCGATGAACGCCAGCACGCCCGCGCCGATCAGCAGCGCGCCCAGCACTGCAACAACGCCGGAAAGCGATAGTCGCGACTGCACCGGCAGGCTCTTGAGAATGGCTTCGGCGCCCTCGGGCGAGATCCAGCCCTGTTCCTGCCAGTAGGGCAGGTCACGCGTCAGCCGGTTGCGATAAATGCCTTCGAACACCTGTGAGCCCGTCTCGCAACGTTGATTTGTCAGTGTCGTCCGCCGGGATGATCATGCAGTCGACCCCTTATCAACTAACTGATTGCCGCCGATGCTGTCGCTTGCAAAATACACGATCATTGCCTTTCTGGTGCTGATCGCGGCGCCGCTGGCGGTCCACGGCGCGGTTCACTGGCGGCAGGGCTGGCCGGAAAGCTGGAGCCGGGCTGACTGGTCAAGCGCTGGCATCCTGCCGAAGGCCGAGGACCACAGGCCAGCCATGGTGCGGATCTTTGCGGCGAGGACAGGCCGCTGGAAGGGGATCTTTGCTGTCCATACCTGGATCGTGGTGAAGGATAAGGACGCGGACTCCTATCAGCGCTTCGACGTGGTCGGCTGGGGGACACCGCTCAGGGTCAATGCCTACGCTCCCGATGCCCGCTGGTTTGGCGATGCCCCCCGCGAGATCTATGCGGCCGACGGCGAGCTGGCCGAACGGCTCATTCCGAAGATCCGCGCGGCGGTCGACGCCTATCCCTATCGTCATCCCGGAGATTATCGCATCTGGCCCGGTCCCAATTCGAATACCTTCGTCGCCGCCATTCTCGCTGCTGTGCCGGAAATTGACGCGGTGCTGCCGCCTACCGCTATTGGCAAGGACTATCCCCTCGACGGCAGGATCTTCACCTGGCTGCCCGACGGCTGGGGATTCCGCCTCTCCTGGCGCGGCTATGGCGGCCTCACCTTGGGATGGCGGGAGGGGATCGAGGTCAGCATTCTCGGCGCGGTGATTGGCGTTGATTTCCGCCGTCCGGCGCTGAAGCTGCCGGGCTTCGGTCTCGTTGGTTTTCCCGGCTGACCGAAGCGGCTTGACTTGCGCCCTCAACTCGGTTGCTTTGCGCATAGTTCAGACAGAGAAATGCCAGGGAGCGCGTCAATGAGTTTTCATGTCGTCGAGCAAGCCACACCCCGCCTCAATCGCAGTGAACTTGCCGTACCCGGCAGCCAGGTCAAACTCTTCGAGAAGGCCGCGCGCTCGGACGTTGATGTGATTTTCCTCGATCTCGAGGATGCGGTGGCTCCCGATGACAAGGAGCAGGCACGCAAGAACGTGATCGAGGCGATCAACGACATCGACTGGGGCAACAAGACCCTGTCGGTGCGCATCAATGGCCTCGACACGCACTACATGTACCGGGACGTGGTGGACGTTCTCGAACAGGCCGGCGATCGTCTCGACCTCATCATGATCCCCAAGGTCGGCACCGCCGCCGATGTCTATGCGGTCGACATGCTGGTCACGCAGATCGAGGCGGCCAAGGGGCGCAAGAAGCGCATCGGCTTCGAGCTGATCATCGAGACCGCGCTCGGCATGCAGAACATCAACGAGATCGCCGCTGCCAGCCGGCGCAACGAGAGCCTGCATTTCGGTGTGGCCGACTATGCCGCCTCCACCAAGGCCAAGACCACGAATATCGGCGGTGCCAATCCCGACTATGCGGTCCTGGCCGACAAGGACGGCGACAAGCCCCGCGACTTGTTCTGGGGCGACATGTGGCACTATGCGATTGCCCGCATGGTCGTGGCCGCCCGCGCCAATGGCCTGCGCCCGGTTGACGGCCCCTTCGGCGACTATTCCGATCCCGATGGCTACCGCGCTGCCGCCAAGCGCGCTGCAGCCCTTGGCTGTGAGGGCAAGTGGTCGATCCACCCGTCCCAGATCGCGCTTGGCAACGAGGTCTTCAGCCCGAGCGAGAAGGAGATCACCCAGGCCCGCCGTATTCTCGAGGCCATGGAAGAGGCAGCCAAGGCCGGCCGCGGCGCCGTCTCCCTCGATGGCAGGCTGATCGACTATGCCTCGATCCGTCAGGCCGAAGTGCTGGTGAAGAAGGCCGAGCAGATCGCAGCCCGCTGACACGGGGAGTGGGCGCCATGATCAGGCTGATGGCAAGCGTGCTGAGCCCTGCTGATGCGCGTATTGCCGCCGATTGTGGCGCCACCATGCTCGACCTGCCGGATGAAGCTTGGGCCGAAACGGAAACTGACGCCCATGCGGGGCAGGGCCTGGAGCTCTGCCTTCGCCGTCCCGTGGACAAGGCACCGAGCCAGGTGCGCGGCGTGACCGTTCTGCTGGAACTGCCCCCGAGCGCCGAAGCGCCCGCGCTGTCGGATCGCCAGCTTGCAGCCATTGCCGCGCACGCAGCCGCTGCTCCAACCATCGTGGCCTTTGAACCCGGTCACCTGTCGCACCCTGGCCTCGTTGTCCGACTGGCAGACGCCGGCTGTACCGGCATTCTCCTTGATACCGAGAGGCTTGCTCGACCGCGGCTGCTCGACAACCTGACCCTGGTCGAGCTCCGCGCCGCGCTGGACGGGGCCAGGAGCCTTGGGCTGCGAACCGGCCTCGGCGGCGCGCTGGAGGCCCCTGATCTTCCAAGGCTCAAGCCTCTGGCGCCGGATTTCCTGCGAATCGGTCGCCTGTCTCGCGACAACTGCGCCCCGGCCCTCGATGGCACCTGCCTTCGCGAAATGGCTGGGATCCTCGCCGATCATGCCCCCGATGCCGCAACCACGACCATTGTGGCCGGCGGCCCCGACCGTATCATCGTCGAGGGCCTGGTGGTTGAGATGGAGATCGGCGCCTATGCCCGCGAGCAGGGAAGGCGGCAGCGGGTGCGCTTTGACGCGGTGGTCGAGCTCTCGCCTCGCGCCAGTCGGGCCGATGACATGCGCGACGTCTTCTCCTACGACATCATCACCGATGCCGTGGCCGAGCTGACGTCGTCGGGACATGTTGTGCTTGTCGAGACCCTGGCCGAGGAACTCGCCATCCGCATCCTGCGCGAACCCCGCGCCCGCAGGACGACGATTCGCGTGACGAAGCTGGATCTGGGGCCGGCCGCCGTGGGTATCGAGATTACCCGTCTGGGCTCCCGGCCCTGACCGGGATTGCCTGTCGAATATGCGTCGCCTTACCGCTCCTAAGGCGGCCTGCGGTGTCCTCCTGCTCCGTATTTGCCGGATCGCGACGAATGAACCCATCATCAGGCCGGTGCGGCGGCTTCATTCGGCGCGCCTGATCGACTATAGACGAGCCGGCGTGATTATACGGATCGCCGCCCTTTCGCGCGGCTTCGGCCTTGCGTGAGAACAATACCAGGATTGAGGTCCACGAGATGGCGGAATTCAAGAGCGATATCGAAATTGCCCGGTCAGCGAAGAGCCTGCCGATTCAGGAGATCGGTGCCAAGCTGGACATTCCGGCGGCTGATCTTTTGCCCTTCGGCCATGACAAGGCGAAACTGTCGGCAAGCTTCATCAATTCGCTCGCTGACCGCCCCGACGGCCATCTCATTCTGGTGACAGCGATCAGCCCGACGCCGGCCGGCGAGGGCAAGACCACCACCACGGTCGGCCTGGGTGATGCCCTCAACCGCATCGGCCGCAGGACAGCCATCTGCCTGCGCGAGCCTTCTCTTGGCCCGTGTTTCGGCATGAAGGGTGGCGCCGCCGGTGGCGGCTATGCCCAGGTGATTCCCATGGAGGACATCAACCTCCACTTTACTGGCGACTTCCACGCCATCACCTCGGCGCACAATCTGCTCGCCGCCATGGTCGACAACCACATCTACTGGGGCAACGAGCAGAACATCGACTCGCGCCGGGTGGCGCTCCGCCGCGTGGTTGACATGAATGACCGCGCCCTGCGCGAGATCGTCTGTTCCCTCGGCGGCGCGGCCAACGGCTTTCCCCGCGAGGCTGGCTTCGACATCACCGTCGCCTCGGAAGTGATGGCCATTCTCTGCCTCGCCTCCGACCTGAAGGATCTCGAGCGCCGTCTCGGCAACATCGTCGTGGGCTATCGCCGCGACAAGTCGAGGGTCACCGCGGCCGACATCAATGCCGCCGGCGCCATGACCGTCCTGCTCCAGCAGGCCATGCAGCCCAATCTGGTGCAGACCCTTGAGAATAACCCGGCCTTCATCCATGGCGGCCCCTTCGCCAACATCGCCCATGGCTGTAACTCGGTGATCGCCACCAGGACCGCCCTGAAGCTTGCCGATTTCGTGGTGACGGAAGCCGGCTTCGGCGCGGATCTCGGCGCCGAGAAGTTCTTCGACATCAAGTGCCGCAAGGCCGGCCTCAGTCCGGCGGCGACCGTGGTGGTGGCAACCATCCGCGCGCTCAAGCACCATGGCGGTGTCGCGAAGGAGGATCTTGGCAAGGAGAATGTCGAGGCCGTCCTGGAGGGCGCCTCCAATCTCGGCCGCCACCTGCGCAATGTCGCCAAGTTCGGCGTGCCGGCCATCGTTGGCATCAACCGTTTCGTCACCGATACCGAGGCGGAGATTGAGGCGGTCAAGCGCTACTGCGCCGAGCTTGGCGTCGAGGCCGTTCTCTGCGAGCATTGGGCCCGGGGCTCGGCCGGCTGCGAGGAGCTTGCCCGCAAGGTGGCCGCCCTGGCCGAAAACGAGACCCAGCAGTTTCGCACGCTTTATCCCGATGACTTGCCCCTGTGGGAGAAGGTCCGGACGGTCTGCAAGGAGATCTACGGTGCCGCCGATGCCGCTGCCGACAAATCGGTCCGCGCCCAGCTCGAGGACTTTGAGAAGGCCGGTTACGGGCACTTCCCCATCTGCATGGCCAAGACCCAGTATTCCTTCTCGACCGACCCCAATCTGCGCGGCGCGCCGAGCGACCACATTGTCCCGGTCCGCGAGGTGCGTCTCTCGGCCGGTGCCGAGTTCATCGTGGCGATCTGCGGGGAAATCATGACCATGCCGGGTCTGCCGCGCAAACCAGCCGCAGAGAGCATCAGGCTCAACGAACAGGGGCAGATCGAGGGACTGTTCTGACCCGGTTCTGAAAGGAGATGTCATGACCGCCAGGATTATCGACGGCAAGGCCTTTGCGGCCCGTCTGCGCGGCATCATTGCCGGCCGCGTCGCCCGGTTGCGGGCCGATCACGGCATCGTGCCCGGTCTCGCCGTCGTGCTGGTGGGCGATGACCCTGCAAGCAGCATCTATGTGCGCTCGAAGGCGAAGCAGACGGTGGAAGCCGGCATGAACTCCTTCGAGCACCGCCTTGATGCGGCAACACCCGAGGGGGAGCTCCTGGATCTCATAGGTCGGCTCAATGCCGATCCGGCGGTCAACGGCATCCTTGTTCAGCTGCCGCTACCCAGGCACATCGACACCGCCAAGGTGCTCGCCGCAATCCGTCCTGAAAAGGACGTGGATGGCTTCCATGCCATTAATGCCGGCTTGTTGGCGACCGGTCAGAAGGCCATGGTGCCCTGCACGCCGCTCGGCTGCATCATGCTGCTCAAGGATCAGCTGGGAGACCTTACCGGCCTCAATGCGGTGGTGGTCGGGCGCTCGAACATTGTCGGCAAGCCCATGGCCCAGCTCCTTCTCCAGAAGGACTGTACCGTCACCATCGCCCATTCCCGCACCCGCGACCTGCCGGCCGTCTGCCGTACGGCGGACATCCTGGTTGCGGCGGTGGGCCGGCCAGAAATGGTGCGCGGTGCATGGATCAAGCCGGGCGCCACGGTAATCGATGTTGGCATCAACCGCATTCCCGCGCCCGAAATGGGCGAGGGCAAGTATCGGCTGGTGGGCGATGTGGCCTTCCGGGAGGCTGTCGAGGTGGCCGGCGCCATTACCCCGGTGCCGGGCGGCGTTGGCCCCATGACCATCGCCTGCCTGCTCGCCAATACCGTGACCGCCACCTGCCGTGCTCACGGCCTGTCGGAGCCGACCGAGTTCGGTATCTGACCGCTCCGGTGACCGTACCGCTGTGGGGCCTGATCGTGGCGCCGCATCGCCGCCGCCGGCTCAGGGGAGCGGCTGGTCAGTCGACCAGTCGCGCCGGCACTTCGACATGGAAGACGCTGTCCTGGTTGAAGGTCTTCATGTAGGCCTGCTTGATCTCGGTGAGCTTCTTCTTCGCCTCTTCCGTTGCCGGATGGACGATGACCAGGAGTTTCGTGGTTTCGGCCGTGATCGGTGTGGTCGGCGGCCCACTGCGGCCCTGTCCATAGGCGCCAAGCACGGTGAGGCCATCCGGGAACCGGGGGGTGATCACTTCCGCCAGGAACCTGGCCCATTCCTGCTCGGAAACGCCGCTGCCATCGGGGCTGCGCAGCCCAAAATAGAGCTGCGACTGCACGACCTCGTCTGCGGCCTGTGAAACCGGCGCCATGCCCGCGACCAGGACGAAGGCAAGAAAAGCGGTTGTGATGAGACCTTTGCGCGTCATTCTCATGGGACCTGCTCGCTGGTGAAGTCGCGCGAGCTTAGTACAGTCTTCATCGGCACGGAAAGGCGTTCCGGCACCATGTCGCCGGATTTGTGACGGCCGGAATGAAAGAGGCACCGGATGGCTCCGGTGCCTCTTGTCCTTGGATTGTGATCAGCCGGTCAGCGCAGACGCTCGAGGATCGAGACGTAATTGGCAACCGCAGCGCCGCCCATGTTGAAGATGCCGGCAAGCTCTGCATTCTTGACCTGCATTCCGCCGGCCTGGCCGAGCAGCTGCAGCGACGCCATGATGTGCATGGACACGCCGGTTGCGCCGATCGGATGCCCCTTGGACTTGAGGCCGCCCGAGGGATTGACCGGCAGCTTGCCGTCCTTCGTGGTCCAACCCTCGGTGATTGCCCGGGCGCCCTGGCCGCGCGGCGTAAGCCCCATGGCCTCGTATTCGATCAGCTCGGCGATGGTGAAGCAGTCATGCGTCTCGACGAAGGACAGGTCGTCCAGCGTCGTGCCGGCCATTTCGTGGGCCTTCTGCCATGCGGCCGTGCAACCTTCGAACGCGATGATGTCGCGCTTGGCCATCGGCAGATAGTCCTGCGCGTGCCCGAAGCCGCGGAAGGCGACCGCTTTCGGCATGGTGCGGGCGGTTTCGACGTCGGTGAGCACGATGGCCGCGGCGCCGTCCGAAACAAGCGAGCAGTCCGTGCGGCGGATGCCGCCGACCACGATCGGGTTCTTGTCGCTCACCGTGTTGCAGAACTCGAAGCCGAAATCCTTGCGCATCTGGGCATAGGGGTTCTCGACGCCATTGTGATGGTTCTTGGCGGCGATACGGGCGGTCGCTTCCGACTGGTCGCCATAGCGCTGCTGGTAGATGTCGAGAATGCGCGCGAACACGCCGGCAAAGCCGCCCGGCGTATCGGCTTCCGTCTTGCGGTAGGAGGCATTGAGCAGCGCGTCGCCGATCTCGGCGCCAGAGGCGACGGTCATCTTCTCGGCGCCGACCACTAGTACAAAGCGGCTCTTTTTCGCGTTGATGTCCATGAGGCCCATTTGCATGGCGGCCGAACCGGTGGCGCAGGCATTCTCGACGCGCGTCGCCGGCTTGAAGCGCAGCGCCGGATCAGCCTCGAGTGCGAAGGCAGCCGGGAAGCTTTGCTTCTCGAAGCCGCCGAAATTGCCGACATAGATCGCGTCGATATCGGCGAAGGAGATGCCGGCATCCACGACCGCATCATGCGCGACCCGCGCGATCAGATCCTCAAGCCCTTCGCCCTCCAGCTTGCCGAACTGCGAATGCGCCCATCCAACGATGCAACCCATTTTATCTTCCTTTCTTAAGGCTTCGCGCGGGCGCGCCCGCGATCATGCGAAGCGGGCGGTGATACCGCCGTCAACCACGAGTTCCGTCCCTGTCACATATTTTGCTTCATCGGAAGCGAGATACAAGGCGGCATAGGCGACGTCCCAGGCATCGCCCATCTTTCCGGTCGGGCACATGGCATCCCGCTTGGCTCTTACCGCCTCCGCATCGGCCTGGGCATCATAGGCCTGAGCGACATTCGAGTAGATGTGCGGCGTGTCCATCAGGCCGGGCAGGATGCAATTCGCCCGGATGCCGCGTCTTGCATATTCCAGGGCGATACTGCGGGTGAGAGAGAGCAGGGCGCCCTTGGTCGCGTAGTAGCTCGCATAGGGCACGCCCGAATAGCGCAGCGCCGCAATGGACGAGATGGTGATGATCGAGCCTGACTGCTGCTGCGCCATATGCGGCAGCACGTGCTTGCACATCAGGAACACACTCTTGAGGTTCACGTCATTGGCGTGGTCCCAGTCCTCTTCCGAGAGTTCCACCACGCCGCCGAGCCGCACGATGCCGACATTGTTCACCAGCACGTCGATCCGCCCAAAGATGGAGAGGCAGGCATCCACCGCCCGCTCCACGTCATCAGCCTTGGAGACGTCGGCAGCGTAGGTGGCGCAGGTGCCACATTCGGCTTCGATGATCGACCGGGTCTCGTCCGCGGCCGCCTGATTGATGTCGACGGCGAAGACCTGCGCCCCCTCACGGGCGAACAACGTGGCCATGGCCTTGCCGTTGCCCCAGCCCGGGCCTACCGAGCCGGCGCCGGTGACCAGGGCGACTTTTCCGAGAAGTCTGGACATGCGTTCTCCTGCAATCGCGCCCGAGAGGCTAGCACGGTCGTTGCGCCGTGAGGAACGGGACTGGCGCAAAGGTGCTATGCACTCACGTGGAAGCAGAGGGCAAGAAAACCCCGCCCGGCAACGCTCGGCAACGGGCCGTGTCGCCGCATCGGGCAAATAGATGGTTTCCCTCGCGGCCGAATTGCTTTACAAGCCGCCAACCTGTGTATGGCCATGGCCCATCTGGCGCTTGTTTGCTGAGCCGGCGCATCGGCTCGCGCTGCACTTCACAAAAGGCTTGAATGTCAGTGGAATTATCCACCATCTGCCCGGCACTCGCTCGGGCCCTTGCCGATCGGCAATTTGAAAATCTCACCCCCGTGCAGACCGCCGTTCTTGGCGAAGATGCCCGGGGCCGCGATCTCCTCGTCTCCGCCCAGACGGGCTCCGGCAAGACCGTGGCCTTCGGCCTCGCCATCGGCGAGACCCTGCTCGCCGGCGTGGAAACCCTGGGCGAAGCATCGACCCCGCTCGCCCTGATTGTTGCGCCGACCCGCGAGCTTGCGCTGCAGGTCCATCGCGAACTTTCCTGGCTCTATGAACATGCCGGTGCCAGGATCGTCTCCTGCGTGGGCGGCATGGACCCGCGACGCGAGCAGCGCGCCCTCGAAGCAGGTGCTCATATCGTTGTCGGCACGCCTGGTCGCTTGCGTGACCATCTCGAGCGCGGCCGCCTGGATGTGACCGGCCTGCGCGCCCTCGTGCTGGACGAAGCAGACGAGATGCTCGACCTCGGCTTCCGGGAGGATCTTGAATTTATCATCGAGAGCACGCCGGATAGCCGCCGCAGCCTGCTGTTCTCGGCAACGCTGCCGCGGCCGATCCTGGGCCTCGCGAAGCGTTATCAGCGCGATGCCCTGCGTCTTGAGATCGGAACGCCGGAAGGCGGTCACGCCGATATCGACTATCGCGCCATGCGCGTCATGCCGCGCGAGATCGAGCATGTGGTGGTGAATGTCCTGCGCCATTACGACGCTCGCACCGCCATCGTCTTCTGCAATACCCGCGACGCCGTCCGCCGCCTGCAGGCAGTTCTCCAGGAGCGCGGCTTTACCGCTGTTGCCCTTTCAGGCGAACTGGGGCAGGCGGAGCGCAATCACGCTCTCCAGTCCCTGCGTGACGGCCGCGCCCAGGTCTGTGTGGCAACCGATGTCGCCGCTCGTGGCATCGATCTCCCCGATCTCAATCTCGTCGTCCATGCCGATCTGCCTCATGATGCGGAAAGCCTCCAGCATCGCTCGGGGCGTACCGGTCGTGCTGGCCGCAAGGGCACAAGCGTGCTGCTCGTGCCGAACAGCCAGAGGCGCCGTGCCGAGACCTTGTTTTATCACGCCAAGGTGCAACCCACTTGGGAAGCCCCGCCCAGCGCCGAGATGATCCGTCAGGCGGATTACCAGCGCATGCTGGTCGATCCGCTGCTCTCGGAACAGCTGGCCGACGACGAGCTGCAGACTGCGGCGGCCCTGCTGGAGCGCTATCCGGCCGACGTGCTGGCTGCGCATTTCGCGCGTCTCTATCGGGCCCAGAAGCCCATGCCCGAGGAGGTCACAGATCCGGGCGAATACCGGCGTCCCCGCGAGCAGGTTCGCGCAACCGGGTTCGCCGCCGAGAACGGTTCCTGGTTCCGTGTCCGCGTCGGACGGACCGGCAATGCCGATCCCAAGTGGCTGCTGCCCATGCTGTGCAAGCGCGGCGGCATCACCCGCCGGGATATCGGCGCGATTCGCATTTTCGAAAGCGAGACAGCGGTGGAGATATCAGCCGCTGCTGCCGAACACTTTGCCCGCAATGCCTCCACCAACGTGAAGGGCGAGCCGCAGATCGAGCCCATGGGCGAGGCGCCGGCTGGCAACGGTCAGCACCGGCCGCAGCGCAACTTCCGCCCGGATCGTGGTGAACGTCCGCAGCGTGGCAACGGCCCCAAGCCCTGGGCAGACAAGTCGTCGCGGCCGGGCAAGCCCCATGGTGCCGCTGGTGGGCCAGGCGCCAAGAAGAAGCGTTTCGGGGCGGAACACGACGACGCCCCTCGTCGGCGTCATGCGGCGGTCGCGCCGGCAGCCCGTTGATCTGTCCTCGCCAGTCTCGAAATCAGGCTGGTTACGACATCATTCCTAGAAATCGTCGGCCGCAGCCTCAGGCTCGGCCGGCGTGCTGCCGCCGAGAATGACCGAGCGGGCTTCCAGTGGAACGCCGCGCTTGCTGCGTTCGCCCTGCGGGACTTCCTCGAGGCTCGGCCACAGGCCCGATTCGAGACTTCGCGCGATCGGATTGTCCTCGGCGCCCTGCCTCAGCCGCGCCGCCGCTGCCCGATGGTCATAGGTGAGGGGCTGATGGTCGAATTCGAGCCCGTCCGGCAGCGCGTGGATCAGCGAGTACCAGACCCGCGGCGTGCCGTCATTGGCAGGCAGACCCAGCGATCCGGGATTGTGCCAGGCCTGTGCCGTGGCTCCTGCGGGAAACAGCCGGGTAAATGGCAGGCCCGATCGGCCGGCAATCACCACATCAGCCTGCGACTGGGCGAGCTCCGTGAGAAAACCGGGCGCCGGTGATGACGCAAACTGCAGCCGTTCCGGACTGCTGATCGTGCCGTGGACCACATGGAAGCTGTATCCATTCAGGGTGAAGAGCACTTCTGCCGGTAGCGAAGCGATCCACTCCGCCACGTCGTCGGGAACGCCGTCCTCAAGGATGGACCGCCAGCCCTGCGCGGATGTGTCGGGCAGATCATCCGCCGTGCCGTTCGCGAGCAGCAGCTGCACGTCGAGCTCGAACGTGCCCTTCACCGTTGCGATCCCGATCTCGGCAAGCCGCGCTGCCACCGCCATGGGCTGGCTGCAGAAGGGCGCAACGCTCCCGGTGTGGATCATGCGGGTGAAAGGGATGCCCTTTTTTGCCGCCTGCGCGAGTAGGGCTTCGAGGGCGTCGAGATTGCCGTCCACCCCGCCGAAGACCAGCAGCGGCCCGTCAAGTTCGCCCAGATCGAGCGTCGAGGGAGTGGGGACGGCACCTGTCATCGTGGAACCTCAACTCTCGCTGTCTTCCGGCGGCCGCATCTCTACTGCAGGAAATCGCTGACCTGTGGCGTATCGCGGATGGAATGGAATTTATCCGATTCGCTAGGAGCATACTCACTTGCCTGCCGCTCCACCATAGGCAGGCGGGCGCGGAAAGCATCGTGGAAGGTCTACGCCGCGGCGTCTGAACGGCGGGACAGCGCGTTGCGGAACGTGGTCCACAGGGTCACGTCATAGCCGGTGACCCGCCGGGCGCTGATGGCGAGCCAGACCGACCAGAGAATGGTAGCCGCCGTCATGGCGATGCCAGCGCCGTCGAGGCCCAGCCGCGGCACCAGGGTATAGTTGAGGATGATCAGGGTGGCGAAGCCGGCAAGCAGGGCCGGCAGGGCCTTGGTCTGATGGCCCATGACCGTCATCAGCTGCACGGAGGATGAGCCCAGCGCCGCCCTGGCCACCTGACCGAACGACAGCACCACCAGCACCATGTATCCCTGTACGAATTGCGGCCCCACCAGGCCGAGCACCAGACGGCCGACCGCGGCGAGAATGATCAGCGCGCTGAGGGAAAGGCCGAGCCCGGCCAGGTTGGCCCGCTTCAGCGCCCGGGTAACCCCGGAACGATCGGCGCGGGTATGGGCATCGGCGAGGTCGGGCAGCGCCAGTTGGTTGACCGAATGCAGCGCGAAGATGGTGAAGGCGGTGAATCGGGCGCAGAGATTGAAGATGCCGACCTCCTCCGCATCGAGCAGGGAGCTCAGGAGCAGGATGTCGGTCTCGATGAAGTAGTTGGTGAACAGCGAGATCAGGATGAGCGGCAGGGCCGATTGGCGCCAGAGCGAATCGAGCCGGGTGCGCGGCACCTCCCGCGGCACGTTGATGCCTCGCCAGCTCATGATTGCCCATTGGATCGCTGCGGCGCCAATCGCCACACCGAAGGTGATCAGCATGAGCTCGAAGGCGCCCATTTTCGTGGGGATGCAGAAGGTGATCAGGCTGAGCACGGCGATCAGGCCGAGAGGCCGCAGCAGCGTGTCGGGCAGAAAGCCGAGGAACGGTCGCCGGAAGGCGCTGGCGATCGAGCCGTTGAGGAAGACAGTGGCGATCGCCGGCGCCGACAGGGCGCCCAACGCTAGCGCCAGCGTATAGTTGAGCGACCTCCCGTCCGGCCTGAGCCACAGCCACAGCCAGGTAAGGGCCATCAGGCCGAAGGCGGTGACGAGCATTCCCCTTCGGGCGCAGTACATGAAGCCGGCGATCAAATCGGGACGGTTCTCGATCCGGTATTTCGAAATGAACCGCTGGGCGATGGGCGGATAGCCGCCGGCAGCGATGATCGACAGGACCCCGGCAAGCGACATGGCCACGGCGAATTCGCCCAGCGTATCGGCGCCAAGCCACCGTGCGATCAGGATCTGGGCGCCGAAGGTGAGCGCCGCGCCGATGACGCGGGCACCCACCAGCGAGATGGACAGTGTGAGCAGCCGGGAACCGGTCATCTGGCTCATGGCCGATCCCTCTTCGCTATGGGCGCTGCGGAACGGAGGGCGCGGCGTATCCCCGATGTGCCGGTCCCTCGCTTGCCGGAAAGGACGGAGCTGACCGGCGCAGGCGTCAGGCGGATCCGTTGGATCTGACGATCATAGCCTTCCGACTGGATCATGGATCTCATGCCTTCCGCAGATTGCCAACCCGATGCACGTTCCGATCAGTTCGCAGAGTGCGGCGTTCCGGGCTGACATCAGCCCCGGACTGCCGATCGCCTGTCACCGCCACCGCTCGCCGTGCCCCTGCCCGGTTATGGGCGCCGAGGCTGACCTTGCGTGGCATGATAGGGCTCTGTGGCACGAAGCAAGTGCTGTGCCAAATCAGCCGCGGGCCGCCTCGATATAGATCGTCCGGAGCTTGCGGGTGATCTCGCCTGGCCGGCCCGTGCCCACGGTCTTGCCGTCGATCTCCACGATGGGCATCACGAAGGTCGAGGCGCTGGTCAGGAAGGCCTCGTCTGCTCCCTGAGCTTCTTCCACCGAGAACGGGCGTTCCTCGATGGTGATATTGTGCTCGGTGGCGAGCTTCATGAGCGACTTGCGGGTAACGCCTGGCAGCACGGCATTGGACAGTGGCCGGGTGAACACCGAATTGCCCATAACGATATAGGCAGTCGAAGAGGTGCCTTCGGTCACCGCACCATCCTCCACCATCCAGCCCTCGAAGGCGCCAGCCTCGACCGCCCGCTGCTTGCCGAGGCACTGCGGCAACAGGGCGATCGACTTGATGTCGCGCCGCTTCCAGCGGATATCCGGGAATGTTATGACCTTCACGCCTGTTTCGGCCTTGGGGTTTCCGATGATCGTCTTCTGCTGGGTGAAAGCCATGATCGAGCTGGGCACGTCCTTCGGAAAGGAGAATTCGCGCTCCGCAACGCCGCGCGTCACCTGCATGTAGATCACGCCCTCCGTGAGCTTGTTCCGGCGTGCGAGCTCCTCGTGCATCTCGCGCAGTGCCTCCTTGCTGCACGGCCAGGCAAGCTGCAGCTCCCTTAACGACCGTTCGAGCCGCTCCATGTGAGGCTCGTAGTCGACCAGTTTCCCGTCGACCACGGCGGTGACTTCATAGACGCCGTCGCCGAAGACATATCCGCGATCGAAGATGGAGACCTTGGCTTCCTGCTCAGGGAGATACTGACCGTTCAGATGGACGATGCGGCTCATGCTCGATTGACCTTGAAAAGGCTGACTTGTGATGCGGACATATTGCGTCCATGCGGGACTAAATCACAGGTCGCCGGGCCGTTTCATCCGAATTTTGCAAGCGCCGGGAAGGTTTCGAGAAGCCAGAAGGACAGGGAGGTCATCGAGCCGGTGAGGAACATGATGCCGGCCAGCACCAGAAGCCCGCCCATGACCTTCTCGACCAGGCCGAGATGACGGCGGAAGCGTTGCATGAAGCCGAGAAAGGCGCGCGTTCCCGCTGCGGCGGCCAGGAACGGGACGCCAAGGCCGAGGGAATAGACCGCAAGCAGCACCGCGCCTTGGGTCACGTTTTCCTCGGTGGCCGCAAGCGACAGGATGGTCGCGAGAACTGGTCCGATGCAAGGCGTCCAGCCGAAGGCAAAGGCAAGCCCCACCACATAGGCGCCGATCAGCCCGGCCGGTTTCGTTTCGTGATGGTAGCGCGCCTCTCGGTTGAGCAGGCCGATCCTGAACACGCCGAGAAAATGCAACCCCATGACGATGATCACGAGGCCGGCGATCTGGGAGAGCAGTGTGAGATGCTCGCGCACCAGCTGTCCGAACAGCGACGCCGTGGCGCCCAGCGCGACGAAGACCGTGGTGAAGCCGAGCACGAACAGGAGCGCTGCCAGCATGACCCGGGCGGTAACCCGCGGCGCGGCCTTTTCGCTGGCCATGTCTTCGAGCGACGTGCCGGCAATGAAGCACAGATAGGGAGGAACAAGCGGCAGCACGCAGGGGCTCAGGAAGCTGATGCCGCCCGCCAGCGCTGCGGCCGCAAAGGAAACATTCATGCCCGACCTCGCTCGGGTGCAGCGGAAGCTTCATGGCCCGGACAGATCGGGCTGCACCACGGATTGCTCATGCGGGGTGAGTTACCCTGCCCGGCGCAGGATGTGTAGTCACAAAAGTGCCAGCGGTGCCCGTGGCGCCGCTGGTCCCGCTGGCGAGGAGAAATGGTACGGGCCGCCGCACCCGAGCGATGGCCCTTTTGCGAAGATCAGTGGTCGAGGGTGATCGACTGGCCGCCGTCGACCGTCACGACCGACCCGGTCATGAAGGACGAGGCCTTGTTTGAGGCAAGCAGCAGCAGCGCGCCATCGAGCTCCGACGGGTCACCCACCCGGCGCTGCGGTATGCCGCGCATCAGGTGCAGGCCCTTCTCCGTCTTGAAGAAGTCGCTGTTCATCTCGGTCTCGATATAGCCGGGCGCGATGGCGTTGACCCGGATGCCATGCCGCGCGAATTCGACTCCCAGCGCCTTGGTGAGCTGGATGACGCCGCCCTTGGACGCGCTGTAGGCGGCCAGGGTCTTGGACGCCTGGATGCCGAGGATCGAGGCGATGTTGATGATCGAACCCTTCTTTTCGGCGGCGACCATGCGCTTGAGGGCTTCCTGGGCAGTGAACCACACGCCATCGAGATTGACGGCTAGCGTCGAGCGCCAGTCTTCCTCGGTGACATGCAGCGTCGGCTTTGCGCCGGAAATGCCCGCATTGTTCACGACGATGGTGATCGTCCCGTAGACCTTCTCGGCCTCATCGAAGGCTGCGCGGATCGAATTCACGTCGCTGGTGTCCACTGCCAGCGCCAGGGCTTCGCCGCCATCGGCGCGGATCTCCTGCTCCAGCGCCTTGAGTCGCTCGACGCGACGTGCCACGATGACGACCTTCGCGCCATTGGCCGCCAGCGTCTTGGCAAACCGCCATCCCAGCCCGCTCGACGCACCCGTGACGAGTGCCACTTCCCCCCGGAGGTCGAAAATATCCGATGCTTTGATCGGTACACTCATGCCATTTTCCTTCCTGATCGTTTGGTCTGGGAACAGCGCAAATTCCGGACCGTCCGTCAAGTGACGAGACGGCAGTCCCGTGTTAATGCAGCGCCAATACCTGATTGGAGTGGAATTGTGAAACCGCTGATTGGACTTCCCGCCGATAGCGCGGACAATAATGGGATGCCCTTTCATTCCATCGGCGACAAGTATGTGCGGGCCGTAGCCGAGGCGGCCGACGCGATTCCTCTCGTCATCCCGGCCCTGGCCTCCGCCATCGACATGGACGCCCTTCTCGACCGGATCGACGGCCTCGTCCTGACAGGCGCCCTCTCCAATGTCCACCCGCACCGCTATGGTCACGAAGCCCATGCCGATTATGAGCCCTACGATCAGGCCCGCGACGACACGACGATCCCGCTCATCGGCAAGGCGATCGAGCGCGGCATGCCGGTCTTCTGCATCTGCCGGGGCTTTCAGGAGCTGAACGTGGTGCTCGGCGGCACCCTGGTAACCGAGGTTCAGCGCCTGCCCGGGCGCATCGACCATCGCGCTCCGAAGACCGACGACCTCGATGTGAAATATGGCGATAATCACCCCGTTCTGGTTGAACCTGACGGGGTGCTCCACGAAATCGTCGGCGTCGACCGGATGATGGTGAACTCGCTCCACCGGCAGGCCATCGATCACCTCGCCCCTGGTCTCAGGGTCGAGGCCCGTGCCGAGGACGGCACTATCGAGGCGGTATCGCTGAAGGATGCGAAGGGCTTTACGCTCGGGGTGCAGTGGCACCCGGAATACAAGGCCGTGCTCAATCCGGTTTCCGTGAAGATTTTCCGGGCCTTCGGCAACGCTGCCCGCCGCTACGCCCTCAGCCACCGCCCCTGTTGACCGCCGTCAGCGGGGCGTGGGCGCAGGAATACGGCAGCTTTTCAGCGAGGGGGCTCCGGAATCTCGCTGGCGTTTCAGGCAGGGTGATCCGGCGCCCGCGCTGTCGGCCGCAGGCTTGGGCACTCCGCGCACTGGCATCAATTGACGGTGCTGGCTGCCTGCTTGGGCCCTTCTCCACACTTGAGCGCGATGGTCTGGGCAAACATGGCGCCAAGATTGTCCTGCGCCTGATCCCAGAAGTCTTCCGAATACTGGTAGTTCTCTGCCTCCGCCGCACTCTTGCGGATCTCGAGGCCGCAGCCCTCCTTCAGCGTCCCGATGATCTGGATCGGGTCTGGCTCTGCCAGCAGGATGGCAATGTAATAGGTGGGATCGTAGACGGCGAAGGAGAACGAGGCTGATGCCGGATCGATCGGCTCCTTCAGCGGCACCCGGAAATAGAGCGTCAGCACACCATTGTTGAACAGGTTGCCATATTCCGTAACTTCATCGAACTCGATCCTGGCGCCATTGGCCTTGGCATCCACGAAGTAGCTGTATTCCCTGAGCGCCTCGATGTTTTCCTTTGCAATCTCGTGGATTTCGTCTGGCTCGTACTGGCCGTCGCCGTTTTTGTCGAGGCCCTCGACCGCCGCCAGACTGTACATCTCGTCGAACTTCCATTCGACATTGATGGCGACGATCCTGCCTTCGTCGTCGAGTACGATGTCGGCGCGATTGTCGATGGACACATGCGGATGGCCAAGTGCCGTCGTCGCCATGGCGGCGAGAGCGATGAAACCGGTTGCGCAGCCTTTCAACCAGCGAAGGGGTAGGGCCGACGGGGCGAGTTTCATGACAGCTCCAGCAATGGACGAAAGAATCGATAAGACCGTGCCTGATGCACTCTGGTGATACTGGACAAGAATACCCTAAAGCAGGGTCTGGGCCAGCTCCGTAATGCGGCTGACCGGATCGGCGGCGAGGATGGCTTCATGCTCGCGGGCAACTGCCAGCGCCCGGTCCCGGTAGCGCGGATCCACATAGACCTGGGCTGCCGCCGCCATGACGGTTTCCCGATCTGCCTGTCGCGCCCTAAGCACCCGCCCGATACCGAGGCGCTCGACTGCCAGGCCGTTGAGCAGCTTTTCCGCATCCGTTGCGATCACGAGCTGCGGAAGCCCCGCCGCCAGCGCCTGCGCCGTGAGCCCGAGGCCGCCATAGCCGATCACCATGCGCACTGAGTTCATCGCCTCGGCAACGTTGATGAGGCCACGCATGATCGCCCAGTTTCCCGGAAGCCGGGCCAGGCGCGCGTCATCCACCCCATATCCGATGATCCGTCCCGGCAGATGCAGGTCGGCCAGGCCCTGCATCACCGCCGGCCACTGGGCGAGCGGGCGCGCCGCGCACAGGATTTCATCCCCCGGCCGGGCAACCGGCGCCGGAATGCCCCCCATCACCGGCGGCACCAGTTCGTCCTGCCGGAAGTGATGGTAAGGGTCGAGCGCCGCGAGCGTGGCGATCGCTGTCCTGTCGCCCGCCATCAGGGCGGGAAGCCGGTCGAGCAGGGGCTGTCCGCGCTCAAGCAACAGATCATTGATCTGCGCGAGCAGGCCGTCCTCGTTGTAGTAGGGCCGTCGGTCATCGGCCCACAATTTGGGAAAAGCGGAAAGTTGTGTCGGCGGCACCGTATAGCCGCTGCCGAACACCAGGAGAGGAATGCGGCCTCTCACCGCCAGATTGAGCCCCGGTGCATAGTCGCTGAGTACCGCATCTGGGCGTTCGACGCTGAGGATTGCGTCCCACCCGTCAAGCACCCTTACCATGGCCGGCAGATACCCGATTCCGAACAGGCCCAGTACCTGGCCAAAGCTTGAGGCCGCGTAACCTTCAGGCAGCGCTGGTATACGGCCTTCCGCTGTCCATTGCGGAGCAGCGATGACCTTGTCCGGCGGCAGGCCGGCGGCGATGGCCGCCGCCGGTTGCTGCACGGCATAGCGCACCTGGAACCCAGCCTGTTCGAGCCGTTCCCCGATGCGCCTGAGCGGGATGACATGGCCGAGGCCGGCGCCGAGCTCCCAGCCAAGGAGGATCTTTCGCTGCACCATGGCGCCATGTAAGCGCATTTGCAGGGTGCAGCGAAGCGCCTTGTATAGCCTGGATCAACCGTTGATCCGGCTGAGATTGATCGAGGTGATGCCGGCCGAGACATCGACGCCCCTCTGGCCTGCATCTGCGGCCGGGGAGAGCACGATGCCTTTCTGGGTTCCACTCGACAGGGTCTTGCTGCTGATAGTGCCGCCCGCCGTTGCCGAGGCGCTGGCGCCGGTGAAGGTGCCGTCCAGTACCACCGAGCCGAGGTCGGTACCCGGGTCGGCCAGCACGTCCCATTTCGACCTGGACTTGGTGATCACGCCGACGTCAAGCCCCAGCAGGTTCATCTCGCCCTTGTAGCGCTGTTCCGGCTGTCCCGGGCGATTGAAGGTGCAGTCGAGCTTGCGGCTCGAGCCGATGATCAGGCCGATGCCGCTGGAAACGTCGCAGGCGAGCTCACCGATCTTGATCTTGCCGTCGCGCTCGGCGGACTGACCGGCTGTAGCCGCCGGCGGGGTCTTTCCATCGCTGCTGCCGGCCGATGCAGATGCGGAAGCGCCTGACGTCGCCGACTGATCAGAAGTGCCGGCCTGCCTGGACGATGACTGAGGGAGCGCGGCTATGGCCTCGGGTTGTGCCGGGGCTGTGCCGGAAGCGGCCTTGCCGGCATCAGCGTGGCTGTGATCGCTGCTGGTAGCCGTTCCGATCGTGGGCGTTACTGCGCCATCACTGGCGGCACCTGTCGGTGCGCCCGGCTGCTGTCCGGGAAGGGCCGCGGAAGCAGGGGCGATCCTGCTCGCCGATGCTGCCTGTCCTGCATCTGAGTGCCCTGTATCCGGCGCAGATGCAGCAAACTGGCTCGACCACTGGTCCTTGTTGCGATCACGCGCTTTGGTCGCCGGCTTCGCCGGACTGGGATCGGGTGCCGGTTGCGGCGTCGCGCTGTCCGCCTGATAGACCGCATCATCGGTCACGGCGGCGGAGCGCCTGTCAGGAATGTAGAGATCGGCTGCCTGGACTTGGGTAATGGCAACCTGGCAAATCGGAATTAGGGAGAGAAGAAAGAGGCGACTCTGGAACATGATGCGTCCTCGCAAAATGCAACCTGTGCGTGCATTTCCTTGAGGATTACATCACGAAAGTAAAAGGCTCCTCAAAATGGCGAAAGCCGCCGTCGGATGACGGCGGCTTCCAGCAATTTCGCTTCGCTGCTGCAATCAGCGCAGGCTGGCGCAGAAGCGCTGGATGCGCTGGCAGGCATCTTCCAGCAGCTCCGTTGCGGTTGCATAGGAGATGCGGAAGAACGGCGCCATGCCAAAGGCCGAACCCTGGACGACGGCCACACCCTCGGCTTCGAGGAGCTCGCGGACGAAATCCTCGTCAGTCTCGATCTTCACGCCGCTGGGCGTGGTCTTGCCGATGGTGCCGGCGCAGGACGGATAGACATAGAACGCGCCTTCCGGTGTCGGGCAGGAGAGGCCCTTCGCCTGGTTGAGCATGGAGACCACCAGGTCGCGGCGCTCCTTGAACACCACATTATGCTCGGCGATGAAGTCCTGGGGACCATTGAGCGCCTCGACCGCCGCCCACTGGCTGATGCTGGCCGGGTTGGAGGTGGACTGCGACTGCACCTTCGCCATGGCGGCGATCAGTTCCTTCGGGCCCGCCGCATAGCCGATGCGCCAGCCGGTCATGCAATAGGCCTTGGACACGCCGTTCATGGTCAGCGTGCGGTCATAGAGCAGGGGCTCGACTTGGGCAGGTGTGGCGAACTGGAAGTCGTCATAGACGAGATGCTCGTACATGTCGTCGGCCATGATCCACACATGGGGATGGCGGACGAGGACGTCCGTGAGCTTCTTCAGGTCGTCATGGCTGTAGGCCGCGCCGGTCGGGTTCGACGGCGAGTTGAAGATGATCCACTTGGTTTTCGGCGTGATGCGGCGCTCGAGCTCTTCCGGCTGGAGCTTGAAGCCGTCCTCGAGCCTCGTCTCGGCGAAGACCGGAGTGCCGCCGGCGAGCAGCACCATATCCGGGTAGCTCACCCAGTACGGGGCCGGAATGATGACCTCGTCGCCCGGATTGAGGGTGGCAACCAGCGCGTTGTAGATCACCTGCTTGCCGCCGGTGCCCACCGTGACCTGGTTGGTCTCGTAGGTGAGGCCATTCTCGCGCTTGAACTTCGCGACGATCGCCGCCTTGAGTTCGGGCATGCCGTCGACGGCCGTATACTTCGTCTCGCCGCGCTGGATGGCGGCAATGGCGGCCTGCTTGATGTTCTCAGGCGTATCGAAGTCCGGCTCACCGGCGCCGAGGCTGATGACATTGCGTCCCTGAGCTTTCAGGTCGCGCGCTTTCTGCGTCACGGCAATGGTGGGTGACGGCTTGACCCGCTTGAGGCTTTCGGCGATGAGCGCCATGGTCCTGGATCCCTTCGATACGGTCGGTTTGACGGGGCGGATTCCTAGTCCGCAACGCACCGCAGAGCAAGGGCCTAAACGGCGCGGGATTGCCTCCAGGAGCGCCCTTTGCGGGATATCCGCGTCCGGAACGTGAAGGCCGCCCTGCTACAACCCGGGATGGTCCGGAAAATGACCTTACTTTTCCCGGTTTCCGCCTGCTTGTTCCGCTTTCTGGCACAACTCGTGTCTCAAGCGGATGGAGAAGCTCGTGTATTTGATCTATGGCGTCGTATCCCGCATCACCGGTTACCTGACTGGCAAGCCACAGTTTGCGACCGATATGGACTGGTGCCCGAAGCCGGAGGCCCCGGAACAGGTGCCCGATGGCCCCGGTCAACTGCCCGCAGCCACGCCCGCCGAAGCGGCGCTGGACGCTCGCTGCGACATTATGCTGGCATGAGCGGGGCCGCGACGACCAATCAGTTTGACAGCCTCAGTCACTTCTGAAATCTTTCCGACACTCTCCGGAAAGGTGTCGCGATGGGTCTGTTGGAAGGGGAATGTGATCCGGTAATTGTCGTCAACGAGAATGGGTCTTCCCCTTTCGTTCTGGTCTGCGAGCACGCTGGCAATCACATACCGGCCAGGCTCGGAAATCTCGGTCTGACCGAGGAAGATCTCGTTGCCCATATTGCTTGGGATCCCGGGGCGGAGCCGATGGCCCGCCGAGTATCGGAAATCCTGGATGCGCCGCTGGTCATCCAGCCCTATTCGCGCCTGGTTATCGACTGTAACCGCCCGCCGCATAACGGTGAATCGATCTGGCAGGTCAGCGAGTACACCACCATCCCGGGCAATCTCGATCTGACGCCGGAACAGCGGCGCGAGCGCGTGGACGAGGTCTTCACCCCTTTCCACGACCGAATTGCCAGACTGCTGGACGATCGGGCCGCTGCCGGCCGCCAGAACGTGCTGGTCACGCTCCATTCCTTTACGCCAGTCTACAAGGGCTTCCAGCGTCCCTGGCATGTCGGCGCCCAGTACAACCGCATGCCGGCGCTTTCACGGGCGATAAATTCCCTGCTGGCCCGCGATGCCAATCTGGTGGTCGGGGACAACGAGCCCTATCCCGTCAATGACGAGACCCATTACACCATCCCGGTACATGGCGAGCAGCGGGGCATACCGCATGCCATGATCGAGGTGCGCAACGATCTCATTTCGACCGAGGCAGGACAGGCATTGTGGGCCGAGCGGCTCGCGGCGGTGATCGTCGAGGCCTTGGGCGTGATTACCGCGCAGGGGACGCACTGAGGGAAAGTCTTCGGCCGGTCTAGGGGCAAGCTGATAGGGGGGAAGATGGCCGCACAGTTGACGTTGGAAGATCTGAATCAGGCGGTTGCCGAGGGAAGGATCGACACGGTTCTCGTCTGCTTCACCGACATGCAGGGCAGACCGCTGGGCAAGCGCTTCCAGGCCGAATTCTTTCTCGAAAGCGGCATCGACGAAACCCATGCCTGCAACTACCTCCTGGCCGATGACATCGACATGGAGCCGGTGCCTGGCTACAAGGCGGCCAATTGGCAGATGGGATATGGCGACTTCGTGCTGAAGCCGGACCTGTCGACTCTCACCCTGGTGCCCTGGCTGGAAGGCACGGCCATGGTGCTCTGCGATGTGCTGGACCACCATTCCCACGAACCGGTGCCGCACAGCCCGCGCGCCCTGCTGAAGCAGCAGGTGGCGGCGCTCGAGGCCCGCGGCATGAAGGCCTATACCGCCTCCGAGCTTGAATTCTACATTTTCGACGAGTCCTTCCGGGCGATCCACGACAAAGGCTATCGCGACCCCGTCACCGCCGGCTACTACATTGAAGACTATCACATCCTCCAGACCACCAAGGAGGAAGGGCTCATGCGGGCGATCCGCAAGAACCTGATGGCTGCCGGCATTCCCGTCGAAAACTCGAAGGGGGAGTGGGGGCCCGGCCAGGCCGAGATCAATGTCCGTTATGCCGATGCCCTCACCATGGCTGACCGCCATGTCATCCTGAAGAATGGCATCAAGGAGATGGCCCACCTTCAGGGAAAGGCCGTGACCTTCATGGCCAAATGGAATTATGGCCTCGCCGGTTCATCGGCCCATGTCCACCAGTCCCTGTGGAGCGCCGATGGCAAGACGCCGCTCTTCTATGATCCGGAAGACCGGCTCGGCATGTCCACGCTGATGAAGCAGTACATGGCCGGCCTGCTGAAATATGCAGCCGACATCACCTACTTCCTTGCCCCCTACATCAATTCCTACAAGCGCTTCCAGGCCGGCACCTTCGCGCCGACACGCGCCATCTGGAGCCGTGACAACCGCACTGCCGGTTTCCGCCTGTGCGGCGAGCACTCAAAGGGCATCCGTTGCGAATGCCGTATCGGCGGCGCCGACCTTAATCCCTATCTGGCCTTCGCTGCCATGCTGGCCGCCGGGCAGGCAGGTATCGACGAGCAGCTCGAGCTTGAGCCTGACTATGTCGGCGACGCCTATACCGGCGACAATCTGCGCGAAATTCCGAAGACGCTGCGCGCGGCGGTCGCTGCACTCGACAATTCGGCCATGCTGCGCAAGGCCTTTGGCGACCACGTGGTTGACCATTACGTGCATACGGGCAATTGGGAACAGTTCGAATATGACCGCCGGGTGACCGACTGGGAGCTTCGCCGCGGCTTCGAACAGTACTGATTGGCAGGACAGGAAGACGGCATCAAGAGGAACAGGCCGTGAGTGACATTGTAAGACTGGTATCGCCGGTTGACGGCAGCCTCTATGCCGAGCGCCCTGCGGCATCATACGACGCGGTCGAGGCGGCGTTCCGCAAGGCGCGGACGGCCCAGCAGGATTGGGTCCGAGTCTCTGTCGCCGAGCGCGCTCGCTACTGCTCGGCTATGGTTGATGCCATGCTCGCCATGAAGGACGAGATCGTCCCGGAGCTTGCCTGGCAGATGGGCCGGCCGGTCCGCTACGGCGCCGGCGAGCTGCGCGGCTTCGAGGAACGCGCCCGGTACATGATCGACATCGCCGGCAAATGCCTCGAACCGCTCGATCCTGGTCCGAAGGAGGGCTTCCGCCGCGCCATCAAGCGCGTGCCGCTGGGAGTTGTCTTCACCATTGCGCCCTGGAACTATCCCTATCTGACGGCGGTGAATTCCATCGTGCCGGCTCTCATGGCGGGCAATGCGGTGGTGTTGAAACACGCAAGCCAGACCCTGCTGGTGGGCGAGCGCATAGACCGTGCCTTCAGGGCGGCGGGCCTGCCGGAAGGCCTGTTCCAGAACCTGGTCATCACCCATGACGCTGCCGCCAAGGCCATTGCTTCGGGGCTTGCCGACATGGTCTGCTTCACGGGCTCGGTTGCCGGCGGCAAGTCCATGGAGCGCGCCGCCGTTGGCCAGTTCATGTCGATCGGCCTCGAGCTCGGCGGCAAGGATCCCGCCTATGTCCGCCGCGATGCCAATCTCGCACATGCCATCGAGAACCTGGTGGATGGCGCCTTCTTCAATTCCGGCCAGTCCTGCTGTGGCATCGAGCGCATCTATGTGGACGAGACGGTCTATGATGACTTCGTTGAGGGCGCGGTCGAGCTGACCCGTTCTTACGTGCTCGGCAATCCGCTGGAGGAGGCAACCACTTTGGGGCCGCTGGTCAAGGCGAGCGCTGCCGACTTCGTCCGCGACCAGATTGAGCAGGCGGTCCGCGCCGGCGCCCGCGCCCATCTGGACGAGGCAGCCTTCCCGATGAGCCGCAAGGGTACGCCCTATCTCGCACCGCAGATCCTTACCGGCGTCGATCACTCCATGTCGGTCATGCGCGACGAGAGCTTCGGCCCGGTTGTCGGCATCATGAAGGTATCGGGTGATGAGGAAGCCATCGCCCTGATGAACGACAGCGATTTCGGTCTCACCGCCGCGATCTGGAGCGAGGACGCTGAGGCTGCCGAGGCCATCGCCGACCGCATCGAGACCGGAACGGTCTTCCTCAATCGCTGCGACTATCTCGATCCGGCCCTGGCCTGGACGGGCGTCAAGGATTCCGGCCGCGGGGTCACGCTCTCGGCCGTCGGCTACGAGGTGTTGACCCGGCCGAAATCCTACCATTTCCGGACCGTGACCCGCTGATGGGCCGCTGTCCGCAGGCCTTCTGACAGGAAGCAAGATGACACTGACCGCCAATTGGAACTACCCGACCACCGTGCGTTTCGGCGCGGGCCGCATTCGCGAGCTGCCCAAGGCCTGCCAGGATCTCGGCATGAGGCGCCCGCTGCTGGTGACCGACCCCGGTCTCGCCGCGTTGCCCATGGTGGCCTCGATCCTCGCCGACCTGAAGGCCGCCGGACTTGAGGCGGCGCTCTTCTCCGACGTTCAGCCGAACCCGACCGAGGCCAATGTGAATGCCGGCGTTGCCGCCTATCGTGCCGGCGATCACGATGGCGTCATCGCCCTGGGAGGCGGTTCTGGGCTTGATGCCGGCAAGGCCGTGGCCATGATGCAGGGCCAGACCCGACCGATCTGGGACTTCGAGGATATTGGCGACTGGTGGACCCGCGCCGATGCCAACCGCATCGCGCCGATCGTCGCCATTCCCACCACCGCCGGCACCGGCTCGGAAGTGGGCCGCGCTTCAGTCATCACCAATGAGCAGACCCACGAGAAGAAGATCATCTTCCATCCGAAGCTGCTCCCCGGCATCGTCATTGCCGATCCGGAACTGACGGTGGGCCTGCCGCCGAAGCTCACCGCCGCCACTGGCATGGACGCGCTTGCCCACAATCTCGAGGCCTACAGCGCCCCCTATTACCACCCCATGGCAGCCGGCATTGCCGTTGAGGGCATGCGGCTCATCAAGCACTATCTGCCGCGCGCCGTGGCCGATGGCACCGATCTCGAGGCTCGCGCCCAGATGCTGGCCGCATCATCAATGGGTGCTGCCGCCTTCCAGCGCGGCCTGGGAGCGGTGCATGCCCTGTCGCATCCGATTGGCGGTCTGTATGGCACCCACCACGGCACCCTCAACGGTGTGCTGATGCCTTACGTGCTGGTGGCCAACCGCCCGGCCATCGAATCCCGCTTCGATGATGCCGCGCGTTATCTCGGCCTTTCCAATGGTTTCAAGGGCTTCCTCGACTGGCTGATGGCGCTCCGTTCCGAGATTGGTATTCCGAACACCCTGGCCGAACTCGGCATCGGCGACGACAAGCTCGACCTCATCGCTGAAATGGCCATGCGCGATCCCTCGGCTGGCGGCAATCCGATTGCCTTTACCGAGGCCCAGTATCGGGATCTTGCTGCCCGGGCGATCCGGGGCGATCTCGGTCTCTGACGCAAGCTGGCTGCGGCCGGTGGCGACGGCAGTAGGAACCGTCGCCACCGCCGCGGAACATATCTTCCTCTCGGCCCCGCGCCTGCCGGCAGCCCTGGCAGTAGGGCGGACATGGCACCGCAGGCTAATGTGCCGTCCCCGCGAGCAATTCTCGCTGTTGCCCAAGTCCATGCCGCCGCCTAATCTTTTTCTGATAACAACGATCAAGGCGCCGGACCCAACCGCCGCACATCGTCTCCAGGGTGGAAAATTCATGGCTGAGTACTTTGACGAGCTGGAAACCCGCGACCCCGCTGAACGCGAGCGCGATCTCTTTCACCGCCTTCCCGGATTTCTCGAGCAGGTGATGGCCCGCGCGCCCGGTTGGGCCCGCCATCTCGATGGTATCGACCCGTCTTCTATCACGTCCCGCGAGGCTCTTGCCACGCTGCCCGTGCTTCGCAAGAGCGATCTCAAGTCCCTTCAGGAAGCGGAACCGCCCTTTGCCGGCCTGGCCGTTTCACCGGGACGCCAGTTCTCGCGGGTCTTCATGTCGCCCGGTCCCATCTTCGAGCCGCAGGGAACCGGCAGCGATCCCTGGAACGGTGCCCGCGCCATGTTTGCCGCCGGCTTTCGCCCCGGCGATCTGGTGCTGAACTGTTTCTCCTATCATCTGACGCCTGGTGGCTTCATGATGGATACTGCGGCGCGCGCCCTGGGCTGCGGCGTGATTCCTGGCGGTGTCGGCAATACCGAGATGCAGGTGGAAGCCATCGCGCATCTGCGCCCCAATGCCTATGCCGGCACGCCCGACTTCCTGAAGATCGTGCTGGACAAGGCCGCCGAACTCGGCCGTGACGCATCCTCCATCCGGAAGGCTCTGGTATCCGGTGCTGCCCTGCCGCCGTCCTTGCGCAATGAGCTGACGGATCGCGGCGTGACGGTTCGCCAGTCCTATGGCCTTGCCGAGGTAGGCACCGTGGCCTACGAGACCGACGCGCTCGATGGCATGGTGCTGGAAGAAGGCATCATCGTCGAGATTGTCCGCCCTGGCACCGGCGAGCCTTTGCCCGATGGCGAGATCGGCGAGGTGGTCGTGACCACCTTCAGCGAAGCCTATCCCATGATCCGGCTTGCAACCGGCGACATGTCGGCCTTCATGCCGGGCGCCTCGTCCTGTGGCCGCACCAACAAGCGTATTCGTGGCTGGCTCGGCCGGGCCGATCAGACCGCCAAGGTCAAGGGCATGTTCGTCCGTCCGGGGCAGATCGCCGAGATCGGCAAGCGCCATCCGGAACTGGGCCGTCTGCGTCTGGTGATCGGTCGCGCCAACGAGCAGGATGTCATGGAGCTCCATGCCGAGACTACGGTGACCGACGAGGCCTTTAATCGCAGGGTTGCGGAAACCCTCCAGTCGGTGACTAAGCTCCGCGGCACCGTCCGCTTCGTGGCGCCTGGCACCCTGCCCGCCGATGGCAAGGTGATCGCCGACGAGCGCAGCTACACCTGAGGATTGCCGGAGTGCCGCGACCGGAAACGCCGCTGCTCACTGTCGATTGCGTCGCCTTTGACCGCCAGGGGAGAGTGGCGCTGATCCGTCGGGGCAATCCGCCCTTCAAGGGCGCCTATGCATTGCCTGGCGGTTTCGTCGATGTCGGCGAAACCGTCGAGGCCGCCTGCCGCCGCGAACTGCGAGAGGAGACGGCGCTCGAAGCCGGCGAGCTCACCCTTCTCGGTGTCTATTCCGACCCGGCCCGTGATCCGCGTGGCCACACCTGCAGCGTCGTCTTCATGACCGACGTGGGCGATCAGCGGCCGCGGGCCGGTGATGATGCCGCCGATGTGGAGATGGTCGCGGACTGGCGCAGCCTCGATCTAGCCTTCGACCACGCGCTTGTTCTCGCGGATGCGGAGCGCCGCCGCGTGCGCTGACCGTCACTTCTTGTCGAGTGAGATCACCCCATCCCACTCGGCTGGTGGCTGCAGGATGAACTGGGCGATCCGCTGCCGGTAAAGGGCAAGCATCCTGCTAAGCTGTTGAGCAAATCCCGTAGGCGAGGCTTCCTCCACCTTGTCCACCAGGGCACCGGCCTCCTGCCAGCGGCCGGCCCGGAAGGCCTCGAGCATGGCATTCTGCGCCTGCGTGAGCCGGCTGAACTGCGGGTCGGCCCGGACCGTTTCATCGCCCAAGAGGCAATAGAGACGGATCGGCTCGGTTTTCCCGGCAACCCTCACCTGATCGACCTCGAGAAAGGCAAATCCCGGCGCTTCCGCCACCGTCCGCGGGCCCGCGAGAATGGTCGTGCCATATTGCTTGGTGAGGGACTCGATGCGCGAGGCGAGGTTCACCGCATCCCCGATCGCCGAATAGTTGAAGCGCTGCGCCGAACCGAGATTGCCCACGCAGCACATGCCCGTATTGAGCCCAATGCCGATATCGAGCGGCCGGCCGATCATGCCGCGCACTTCATCGAGCCGCGCCACCATGCCAAGCACCGTCCGGCATGCCTGCGCCGCGTGATCCCCGAGCGGCAGGGGCGCGTTCCAGAACGCCATGATGGCGTCACCGATATACTTGTCGATGGTGGCGCCCCCCTTGAGCAGCTCGTCGCTCATCGGCGTGAGGAAGTTGTTGATCAGGGTGGTAAGTTCGGTCGGCGGCAGGCTTTCCGAGATCGTAGTGAAGCCACGGATGTCCGAGAACATGATGGTGAGTTCCCGGTCTTCGCCGCCGAGCTTGAGTTGCTCCGGCTCTTCCGCCAGCCGCTCCACCAGCGCCGGCGCCAGATAGAGCCCGAAGGCCTGGCGGATCGACTGGCGTTCCTTCTCGGTAATCAGGAACAGCACGCCGGTCATCGCCAGATAGACAAGGAAGGCGCTGAGCACGGCATAAACTGGTGTGAGCAGCAGCCCGTAATGGGCAAAGGCAAGCCATGAGCCGGCAAGGGTCAGCGCAACTGTGGCAAGCATCACCGCCGCGCCTGTGACTGCACCGCAGACCGGCAGCAGCCAGATCGCCATAAGCCCGATCAGCAGAACGAGTGCGAGCTCGGCGCCCGGCGCCCAGTCCGGCCGCTGCAGGTAATTGCCAGCAAGCACCTGGTCGATGATCTCCGCCTGCACGAAAACTCCGGGCACGGACGCTGCCATGGGGGTGGCGACGATGTCGAGCAGGCCGGCGGCGCTGGTGCCGATGAGCACGATTGTCCCCTCGATGCGCGGGGCGAGCGTCGCCATGTCCGCATTGCTATCCGCGAGCTGCCAGGCAGGGATGACGTGTTTCTCGGGGCCGGTCGTGTAGTGGAGCCAGATTTCGCCGTCTGCCGAGGTGGGGATGGTGAGTTGCCCGACCCTTACGGCTACCATGCCGGCATTGTCGCCGTGCTGGACCTCACCGCTGGCGGCGGTCGACCGGATCTGGATCGTGTTTGCGCCTTGCGCCATCCGGAGGGCCTCGAGGGCAAGCGAAGGGTAGAGATTGTCTCCTGCACGGGCGACAAGGGGGACGGCGCGGATCACCCGGTCATGGCTTGGGCGGTAGTTCACGAAGCCCATGCCTGGCGCCGTCGCCTCGAGGACCGGGAGATTGCGCACCGCGCCGCCGAAATCCGGCAGATAGGTCACCGGGTCGGTCCCGGCATGGGCAAAACCGGTCTTGGCCTGGGGCAGCTCCTGCTGGCCGAGCGGACTGAGGATGAAGCCGGCCACCACCGGGAATTCGCCGAAGGTCGCAGCAAGGATCTGGTCATTGTCCGGTAGCCGCGATGGCTCCGCAATATCGAGGGTGGGATAGCGGCGCTTGAGCTTGGCGAAGATCCGCTCCGGGGATGTACGATCGGGCTCGGCAAAGACCATGTCGAAGGCGATGGCGGCAGCACCAGCTTCCCCGAGGCGTCGCACCATGGTGGCGATCGTGTCCCGGTCCCAGGGCCACTGTCCGATCCGGCGCAGGCTTTCCTCATCGATATCGATGATGGTGATGGGCGAGTCGAAATCGCCACGCGGCTTGATCTGCTGGTAGGCATCGAACAGGGATGAGGTCAGAGTCTCGAGAATCCGCGGTCTAGCCAAGGTAAGGGCGACGATCATCGCGAGTATCAGCGTTCCGGCGAGTCGTGACCACCATGCTTTCGACTGTGACTTTCTTGTAAGCATCTGTAACTGTTTCTTTGCCGTATTGCTGATTCCGATGGCTCGATGTTTTTCGGAAGAGTAATATTGCTCCACTGGGGGAACGCCATAGAAAAGGCGGCAAGGGAGAAGAAAAAATGCGAGTCTTTGTCCGCCTCGTCTTGTTGGCCGGGGTGGCGGGGGTGGGATTTTTGGCCGGACCATTGTCGGCGGGAGCGCAGGTCCGGGAGATCACCTACGACCAGATCCTAAGCAATCCGGATGATCTTCAACTGTCCTTCGCCTATGCCCGGCAGCAGGCGGACAAGGGCAATCTGCAGGCATCGGCCGGCAGTCTCGAGCGCCTGCTGCTGCTCCAGCCGGACTGGGACGTGGCCCGCCTGTTCTATGCCATGGTGCTCTATCGGCTGAACGATCTCGACGGGGCCCTTCGCGAGCTGATGATCCTCCGTGAGCGCGAACTCACCGCCTCGCAGCGGCTTGAGGTCGAGCGCTATATCGAACTCGCCAGGACTGGCAGCTCCACCACCCGCATCTATGGCGACTGGAGCTTCGGCTTCCGCCACGACACCAATCCGAACCTGGCCTCCGATAACGGCATCGTCTGGTATGAGGACATTCCCGTCCCCAACAATGTCAGCAAGAAGAGCGATACCGCCTTCTATTCCATGGGGCGGGTGCGTCTTGAGCACTCGCTCGGCACCGGCAATGGCGACTTCCTGTTCCTCGACACCCGCGGCTGGCTGAACGAGCAGTTCAGGGCCAATCGCCAGGACTACATTTCCGGCCGGGTCGAGGCTGGTGGCACCTTCTTCTTCGGCGATGCCGCCATAACGCCCAAGCTCATCTATTCCGGCCTCACGCTCGACAGCGACCACTATCTTGACGAGTTCGGCGGCGGTCTTGAGATCGCCTATGCCATCTCGCCCCATCTCACCCTGAAGACGGCTTTCACGGCGGTTGATCAGGATTACCACAAGACGTCCCTGAGCAATGTAGGCAGCAAGCGCGACGGCCTGTCCGTCGAGATTGGCGGCGGTTTCGCCTGGCGTCCCGTACAGTGGAACACCCTGAGCATCGAGGCCTATTACGTGAACAAGGCTGCCGATGTGTCGAGCTTCGCCTATGACGGCGTTTGGGGGCAGCTGTCGAATCTCACCCTGCTGGGCAAGGGCACCTACCTGCTCGCCCAGCTCACCATGTGGGATTTCGGCTACGATGCGCCCGATCCCCGCTATTCGGCGACCGTCACCCGGGATGATTTCCGGCTGAAGGCCCGGCTCGCCTATGGCACGCCGCTGCAGACCGTGGCGGATCTCTTCGAGGCGCAGCTGCCGCCGACTCTGGGGCACATGAACTTTCAGCTATCCGGCTCCTACACCTATCAGGACTCGAACATTCCCAACCTCGACTTCGACAACTGGTCGGTTGAGGGCCTGTTCACGAAGCGCTTCAGCTTCTGAGGAGACATAATCGATGATCCGTCCGCCGAAAGTGCCCAACGCTGCGTGCACCACGCTCGCTCTGGGGCTTTTGCTCGCCACGGTTTCGGGCGGTGCCATGCAGGCCTTCGCGCAGCAGGCGCGTGTCGGCGTCAACGCTGCCGTGACCGGGAAGGTGTATGTGACCGCGGGGGAATCCGCCCAGCGTCGCCAGGCTCAGGTGCGTGAAAATGTCTATCGCGGCGATGCGGTGCAGACCGAGCGACAGTCGGCCCTGCAGATCCTGCTGCTGGATGAGACCATCTTCACCGTCGGGCAGAACTGCGAGATCACCATCGACGAGTTTGTCTATGACCCGAATGCGGGTTCCGGCCGGGTCGCAGCGAGTATTGCCAAGGGTGCCTTCCGCTTCATGACCGGCAAGATCGGCACCGCCAATCCGTCCAATGTGAATCTGCGTACGCCGGCCTCCACCATCGGCATCCGCGGCACCATGGGTGAGGTGGCGGTGGGGCCCGACGCGGTCGCGCTGTGCCGGTCCGCCGGCATTGGCGCCAATGTCGCCTTCGATCCGGCAACCGCCAGCCTCGTGGCCCTGCGCGGCCCGGGCCGGGCGCGCAACTCTTTCGACAAGGCCGGCCGCATCGTGGTCTCTGGTGGCGGGCGCAGCGTCTCCATTTCCGAACCCGGCTATGCCGTCTGCGTGCCCAGGCAGGGGGCGGCGCCCATCGGCCCTTTCCGCCTGGATCAGACCCAGCTGGCCTATTTCGACACCTGGCTGCGGTCAACGCCCCAGTCGCGCAGCGTCAATCCGCTGGATGTGACCGAGACCGGTGGCGCTTTAAGCGACCAGAACCTGTTCAATCAGCCCTCGCGTGACACCAACCCGCTTGAGCAGGAGCGTCAGAACCCCACCGAGGACTATAACGTCGACCATCTGACCGACGGGCCGGAGCCGCCGCCACCGCCGCCGCCACCGCCGCCGCCGCCACCGCCGCCGCCGCCGCCACCGCCGCCACCGCCGGGGATCGAGCCCTTGCCGCCGCCCTCGTTCCCGACGATACCGACGATACCGCATCCGCCAATTCCTGAATTCCCGGGTGGCGGAGGCGAGGGCGAGTATCCGTACTGAGCCTGCGGGCGGTGATGCGACCGCAGGGCATCGCGATACGGTTGCGCCCGTGTCGCGATCACGATCCGGTGGGGCCGGGCGCAACGCGATGCAAAGCTCTTGCCTTTGTTGCGCATCGGTCATTAATGCTAGTTATGTCGTTGAATTCTCCTAGCTCTCCGGTCGTCTCTGCTCGGCCGACTTTCGCGGCGCCGACCAGACCGGCCGGTGCTCTCCCATCGGGTCATCCGGCTGTCGCTCATGGTCGGATCGGCGTTCTCCTCGTCAACCTCGGCACCCCCGATGCGACGAGCTACTGGCCCATGCGCCGCTATCTGAAGGAGTTCCTGTCGGACCGGCGGGTCATCGAGACCAATCCGATCATCTGGCAGTTCATCCTCAACGCCTTCGTGCTCACGACCCGGCCGAAGAAGAGCGGCCATGCCTACGACAAGATCTGGAACCGGGAGCTCAACGAGAGTCCGCTGAAGACGATCACCCGCGGGCAGGCCGAGAAGCTCGCCGCCCGCCTTGGCAGCGACAAGCCGCTGGTGATCGACTGGGCCATGCGTTACGGCAACCCGCCGATCGCCGACCGGCTGAAGGCCATGGTCGACCAGGGTTGTGACCGTGTGCTGATTTTCCCGCTCTATCCGCAGTATTCCGCCGCCACTACCGCGACGGTGCAGGATAAGGCCTTCGACGCGCTGAAGCTGATGCGTTGGCAGCCAGCGCTACGCACCGTGCCGGCCTATTTCGACCATCCGGCCTATATCGACGCGCTCGCCCGCTCGCTTGAGGATCACCTGTCCGGCCTGACCTGGCGCCCGGATCTGGTGGTCGCGTCCTATCACGGTCTGCCGGAAGACTATCATCGGAAGGGTGATCCCTATTACTGCCACTGCCATAAGACCACGCGGCTCCTGCGCGAGCGTCTTGGCTGGCCGGAAGAAGCGATTATGACCACCTTCCAGTCGCGCTTCGGCCGCGCCGAGTGGCTCAAGCCCTACACGGCCGACACCATCGAGGCATTGCCGGGCAAGGGCGTGAAGAACGTGGTCGTCATTACCCCGGGCTTTGCCGCCGATTGCGTCGAGACTCTCGAGGAAATCGCCATCGGCGTGCGCGAGGGCTTCATTGCTGCTGGCGGCCAGAATTTTGACGTGACGCCCTGTCTCAATGACAGCGACCTTTCGATCGACATGCTGTCGACGATTATCGAGGAAGAACTGCAGGGATGGCGCTAGCCTGCGGAATCAGGCTGGTGGGTGAGATGGCCCCGACGGGCTGATGGAGATTGACGGGGGCAATGATGTTCGAGGGCCTGTCTGTATTCGTGATCATCCTGCTGGTGGTCGTCTTGCTCGCCATCTTCAGGGGCATCCGGACCGTGCCGCAGGGGCAGAACTGGACGGTCGAGCGCTTCGGCCGCTACACCCGCACGCTCGAGCCCGGCCTCAACGTGATCGTGCCCTTCATCGATTCGATTGGCGCGAAGCTGAACATGATGGAGCAGGTGCTCGACATCCCGAGCCAGGAGGTCATCACCCGTGACAATGCCATGGTCGAGGTCAATGGCGTGGCCTTTTACCAGGTTCTGGATGCCGCCAAGGCCGCTTATGAGGTCAAGGGCCTCGAGAACGCCATCGTGAACCTCACCCTTACCAATATCCGCACGGTGATGGGCTCGATGGACCTGGACGAGCTGCTGTCCAAGCGTGACGACATCAACCATCGCCTGATTACCGTGGTTGATCAGGCTACCCATCCCTGGGGCGTAAAGGTCACCCGCATCGAGATCCGCGACATCAATCCGCCGCGCGACCTGGTCGACTCCATGGCCCGCCAGATGAAGGCCGAGCGCGAGAAACGCGCCAGCATCCTCGAGGCGGAGGGCGTGCGCGCCTCGCTCATCCTGCGCGCCGAAGGCGAGAAGCAGGCGGTGATGCTCGAGGCCGAGGGGCGACGCGAGGCGGCTTTCCGCGACGCGGAGGCGCGCGAGCGAGCAGCGGAGGCAGAAGCCAAGGCCACCCGCATGGTCAGCGAGGCCATTGCCGAAGGAAACATTCAGGCCATCAACTACTTCGTTGCCACCAAATATGTCGATGCGCTCAAGGATCTGGCCTCGGCCCCGAACCAGAAGGTGCTGATGATGCCGGTCGATGCCACCTCGATCCTTGGTGCCATTGGCGGCATCGCCGAGCTGACCAAGGATGTCCTTGGCGGCGATGGTAATGGCGGCGGCAACCCGTCTCCGCGGCCCGGTACTGCCCGGCCTCCCCTATCCGTTCCGCGCGTCGGCACGCCCACGGTTCGGCCGGGCGAGCCGGATCGCCTGTGAGGTGGATCCATGACGGACCTCGCCCTCACGGCCGGCTTCTGGCTCTGGTGGATCTTGGCGGCGATCCTGCTGGTGCTGGAACTGCTCCTGCCGGGCGTATTCCTGGTCTGGATCGGTCTTGCGGCCTTTGCCACCGGTCTCTGCGTCCTGCTGGGTGACTTCCCCTGGCAGGGTCAGGTCGCGCTCTTTGCCGTGCTGTCGGTGCTCTCGGTATTGCTTGGACGCTACTGGTTCGGACGATCGGTTGCGGACGACACGCTCAATCTCAACCGCCGCCACCAGAGTTATGTCGGCCGTCGCTACCGGCTGGATGTGCCCATCGTCGACGGCCGCGGCCGCTTGCGCATTGATGATGCCTACTGGCAGATCACCGGTCCGGTTGCCCCGGCCGGTGCGTGGGTGAAGGTGGTGCGCACCGATGGCCTCGATCTCGTGGTGGAACTGGACTGACGTTCCTCAGGTCTCGGTTTCCGATCGTGTCTGATACGCAAGCCTGCGGCCGCGCCGGACGGTGACCGTATGACATCGTGCAACTGGCACCTGGCGTGCCAGACGGCTCTATTTCACGCCGATCCGCAGCAGGTCGTGTATATGCAGGATGCCAACTGGCCGCTCGTTCTCCACCACGAACAGGGTGGTGATCTTTCGCTCGTTCAGCGTGGCCAGCGCCGTTGAGGCCAGTGCCTTCGGCTCAATGGTCACAGGCTGCCGCGTCATGATCTGGTCCGTCACCTGACTGACAAGGTCCGCCGTCATGTTGCGCCGCAGGTCGCCATCGGTGATGACACCCGCAAGGCGCCCCGCATCGTCTACCACGCCCACGCAGCCAAAGCGCTTCGACGTCATCTCGACCAGCGCTTCGGACATCTTCGAGCCGCAGGGCACGAGGGGCAGCTCTGTGCCGCCATGCATCACCTCATGCACGAAGGTCATCTGCGCCCCGAGCTTGCCGCCCGGATGGAACTGCTTGAACTGTTCCGGACCGAAGCCCCGATGCTGCAGCAGGGTAATCGCGAGTGCATCGCCGAGGGCGAGCTGCATGGTCGTGGACGTGGTCGGCGCCAGCCCATGCGGACATGCTTCCTCATGCTTGGGCAGGATCATCGCCACATCGGCTGCCCGCGCCAGCGTGCTCTTCGCCCGGCTGGTAATGGCGATCAGCGGCACCCGGAAGCGCTTGGCATAGGCGATGAGATCGGCGAGTTCCGTGGTCTCGCCCGAATTGGACAGTACCAGCAGCGCGTCGCACTCGGTGATCATGCCGAGATCGCCGTGGCTTGCCTCGCTCGGATGCACGAACAGCGACGGCGTGCCGGTAGAGGCGAGCGTGGCCGCAATCTTCCGCCCGATGATGCCGCTCTTCCCGATTCCGGCGACGATCAGACGGCCATTCTTCGCCCGGAGCGCCTCGATCGTCTCGATGGCAGCGAGAAAGGGGGCTTCCAGCGGACCGGCAAGCGCCGTCTTGAGCTGTTGCAGCCCGTGCGCCTCCGTTTCCATCACGGCGATTGCCGAGCCGACGAGGGATTGTGTGTTGGCGCTCATCAGTGGGGAACCTTCGATCATTGCCGTTCCATGTACCCCGTGTGGACAATGATCGCAATGCGTCACCCGTAACCGGGCGGCATCGGAGGCGTGCGCTTCGTATACGCAATATTAACCCTAACGAAATATTACTCAGGCGTTGAATAACGGACTGTACAGGGAGAAACGGCATGGACGGGAGCGGGCCTCTGGCGGCATCGCACCGGCTGTACACTGCGCTTTCTCTCGCGTTTCTGGCGGCAGCTGCGCTCACCGCGCCCGTCAGTGCGCAGACAGTTGTTGAAAAGGTTCCGGACGACTTGTCCCGGCTTGAAACATCGACCACGGACGAGTTTGTCGAGCTGGTCGAATGGCCGCCCACGCCGAAGGTGGTGCCGGAACAGGAGATGCCCGGTCTTGCACCAGCCTTCACCGCACCGCCCGCTCAGCGGCCTGACGGCGATGCAACCTATGGCGAGCGTCGTCCCTTCAAGGGCAATTTCGCCGACAACTGGGGCCTTCTGAACACCGACGCCTATCATCAGCTGGGCATGCCGATCGGTGCCTTCGTGCTCTACCCGGCGCTCGAGATCGGCGGCGTCTTCACCGACAACATTCGTCAGGCAAAGTCCGACCGCAAGGCCGATATTGGCCTGCGTCTCAGACCGGAATTCGATCTGCGCAGTGACTGGCAGCGTCATGAGCTGCAGATCCGCGCCCAGAGCGAACATGTTCTCTATGCTGACGAGAGCTACCAGGATGTCGATCGCGCCGATATTCAGGCTCGCCTCCGCCTGGACATTCGCCATGATCTATCGGCGCTCGTTGAAGGCGGATACGTGATTTCCCAGGAGGGGCTGGCCGAGGCCGACATGCCGGTCAATGCCACCGAGCCACGCAAGGACCAGACCTGGTCGCTCCATGCCGGCGTGACCAATACTGCCGGCCGCATCGGCGCAACCCTGCGCGGCGGCCTTTCCTGGCACGAGGCCGGAGATGTGAAGCTGTCCGACGGCACTGTCGAGAACAACCGCGATCTCTCCTATGTGGAGCCCTTGGCCGAGCTGCGCCTCCGCTATCAGGACGCGCCGGTGCTCGTTCCCTTCATGGAGGCCGCCTTTGTGCCCCGCCTCTATGAACATGCCGATGACGTTCTCGGGGTGAAGCGCTCATCCGACGGCCTTCGTCTGGCAATCGGCGCCGAGATTGAGCGGGATGCCCTGTGGAGCGGCTCGCTGGCGCTGACCTATGAGCTGCGCGACTATCGGCATATGGACCGGAAGGTAGATGGGTTCGGCTTCAGGGCAAATCTCCTGTGGCGGCCGACCCGGATCACGGCAGTGGCGCTGGACGCATCGAGCTCCATCGCCGAGACGGACGTTGTCGGAGCGACTGCCGCCCGGGAATATGTGCTGGGCGCGAGAGTGCAGCATGCCCTGCGCTACAATCTGCTCGCGGCTGTAAACGCGCGCTATTCGCTGGCTGACTATATCGGGGTGAAGCTCGAGGAGCAGACATGGCGCTTGGGCCTCGACATGAGCTATTTCTTGACGCCTCGGCTCGCGCTCATCGGTGGCTATGAATTCATCGACTATCACGTAACCGGCGGCGGTCGCAACTATACCGAAAACCGGTTCATGGCCGGCATCAGGCTGCAGCGCTGACCGACAGGGCAGGGGACATAAATGGCGGGCGGCAGATGCCTGGTCCGCATCCGCCGCCCGCATGGTTCAGGTCGTGGTGAACTTCCGCCGCTCAGCGGTCGGCGGCGAGGATCTCTTCCAGCGCCTTGCGGAAGGCCGGCCCCAGGTCGCTGCGTGCAAGCCCGTAGGCCACATTGGCCGCGAGGAATCCGACCTTGTCACCGCAGTCATAGGTCTTGCCCTTAAACTTCAGGGCATGGAATGGCTGGTCCTTGAGCAGCTCGAGCATGGCGTCCGTCAGCTGGATCTCCCCGCCCGAGCCAGGTTTCTGGATCGCGAGCTTCTTGAAAATCTCTGGCTGCAGGATGTAGCGGCCGGAAATGATGAGATTGGACGGTGCCTCTTCCCGTTTCGGCTTTTCGACCATGCCCCGCACGGGCTGGGCGCCGATCTCGTCTACCGGGCCGACATCGACCACGCCATAGCGGTGGACGTCTTCCTCCGGCACTTCCTCGACCGCCAGCACATTACCACCATGCCGGTTGTAGACCTCGATCATCTGGGCAAGGCAGCCGGGCGTGGCATGAATGAGCATGTCCGGCAGCAGCAGCGCGAAGGGCTCGTCGCCGATCAGCTCGCGGGCACACCACACCGCATGGCCGAGGCCCAGGGGCTCCTGCTGGCGGGTAAAGCTGCTCTGGCCGGCGCTCGGCAACTCGCGCTCGAGGAGTTCAAGCTCCTTCAGTTTGCCGCGTGCCTTGAGCGTGGTCTCGAGCTCGAACTGCTTGTCGAAATGGTCCTCGATGACGCCCTTGTTGCGGCCGGTCACGAAGACGAAATGCTCGATGCCGGCTTCGCGCGCCTCATCGACGGCAAGCTGGATGACTGGCCGATCGACGATCGTCAGCATCTCCTTGGGCATGGCTTTCGTTGCGGGCAAGAAGCGAGTACCCAGCCCCGCCACCGGGAAAACGGCCTTGCGAATTCGTCGCGACATATAAGCCCCTCTTGAGTTGGCCTTCTATTTGCTAGCGTTAGCCTGACTGGTCTCAATATGTATGCATTGTAGCGGAGTGATGGCATACCCGCCGCATCCGCTTAGGGATCGAGGAGGCAGAATGACGGTCGTCGTCACAGGAGGTGCGGGATACATTGGCAGTCATATGGTTCTCGCCCTGTTGGACGCAGGCGAGGATGTGACGGTCATCGACAATCTGTCGACCGGATTCCGTTGGGCGGTGCCGGACAAGGCTCGATTTATCCACGGGGATATCGGTGATCCGGCCGTATTGGACCGGGCCTTTGCGACCGGCGCCGTTGACGCTGTAATCCATTTCGCCGGCTCCATCGTGGTGCCCGATTCCGTGGTCGATCCACTGGGTTATTACCACAATAACACCGTGAAGACCCATGGGTTGCTCGCTGCGGCGGTGCGCGCTCGCGTGCCCCATTTCATTTTCTCATCCACGGCTGCCGTCTATGGGTATCAGGACGAGATGCCCGTTCCAGAAACGGCACAACTTGCTCCGATCTCGCCCTATGGGACGTCCAAGTTGATGTCGGAACTGATGCTCCGGGATGTGGCGGCAGCCCATGGTCTCACCTATGCCGTGCTGCGCTATTTCAACGTGGCTGGTGCCGATCCCCTGGGCCGCAGCGGCCAGTCGACGCCGCGCGCTACCCATCTGATCAAGGTCGCCGCCCAGGCGGCTCTTGGCTACCGGCCCTTCCTGGAGATCTTCGGCCGCGATTATCCGACTCCCGACGGCACCTGCATCCGCGACTATATCCATGTGACCGATCTGATCTCGGCCCACATGGCGGCGCTCGCCTATCTCCGCGCCGGCGGGAAGAGTGACACTTTCAACTGCGGTTATGGGCGCGGTTATTCGGTGCTGGAGGTGATTCGTGCGGTTGAGCGGGCGACCAACCGGCCGCTGATACTCCGCGATGGTCCGCAGCGTGCCGGCGATCCCCCCATGCTGGTGGCAGGCGCGACCAAGATCCGCGAACGCCTTGGCTGGGTGCCGAATCATGACGATCTCGGCGAGATCGTCTCCAGCGCCTTGGCCTGGGAAAATCGTCTGAGGACGGAGTTGCTTGAAAAATCTGCTGTATGAATGACGACTGACGGTTTTGTTCAGCAAATAGTCATTTGAATTGTTCAAATGTGTGCTTGCCGGCTGCTGGTTTCGTCCGCCCCCAAGTAGTCATCCAGTGGTCGGTAGGAAGGCCTGTCCCGCGAGGGGCAGGCCTTTTTCTTTGAGGCAGGCCGCGCCGGAACCGAACGCGCCAAATGACGGGGACATGTTAGGCGGTGATGTGCTGGATAACCTCAAAGCCCTCGAATTCCGGGCGCCCTATATAGAGCGGCTTACGGCTGCCGGCATCGGAATGGGCCTTACGGAAGGCTTCCGATTTGGTCCAGGCTTCGAAATCGGCCTGGCTACGGAACACCGTGTGTGATGAGTAGAGGACATGGTCTTCCCGCACTGGACCCTTCAGCAGATGGAATTCGATGAAGCCCGGCACCTCGCTGAGATGGGTCTCCCGGTTTTTCCAGACCGCCTCGAAATCGGCTTCGCTGCCATGGGCGACCTTGAAGCGGTTCATTGCGATGAACATGGGTGTGATCCCGGATGGGTTACTGCTGCCGGTACCGCAGGGGCACGGTGAAGGTCATGGTGGAAACGCCTGCCTCCGCCGGAATGGCGGGGAAGGGTGATGCACGCTGCACTGTCGCCAGCGCGGCCTGATCGAGGATTGGGGCGCCCGAGCTGCCCTGCAGCTTGACGGATTTGACGCGGCCATCCGCCGAAATCGAGAAGGTGAGCGTGGCAATGCCGGTGAGCCGCTTGTTGGCCGCTTCCCGGGGATAGCTCTTGTAGCGCTGCAGATGGGCCACGATCTTGCCCGCATAGTTGGACCGGTCGGCCCAGCCCGCATCCGCCTTGCGCAGGCCACGATTGCCCTGGGCAACGCCGCTGGCGGCGCTCACCGAGACTTGTGAATTGCCGCGGGCCACCTGGTTCTTCGTCGACTTCTGCGCCTGATCGACCTTCTTTTTCTTGGGCTTCTCGGGAGCGGCCTCGGCGACCTTCTTCGGCTCCGGCTTGGGCTCGACATGCTTCACCGGCTTCGGCTGCGGTACCGCCACAACCTTGGCTTCGGTGATGTCCTTGACCGGCTCCATCGGCGATTCGGGATCGACTTCCGCGACTTCCTTGGGCTCCTCGACCGGCTCATCCGGCGCAGCTTCCGCCGTCTCGACCGGTGTTTCCGGCTCGGCCTCGGTCAATTCCGGCTGGACTTCCGCTACCTGCGGCTCATGGACCACCGGCTCAGCCTCGGCAACCTCGGTCGGTTCCACCTCCTCTGTGGTCGTGGCCTCCTGCACCTCCTCGGCGACTTCCGTCTCCTCTCCCGAGACCTGCTCGACGGTGGCCAGTTCCATCACCACCGTATTCGTCGGCGAGCCCCAGATATCGGTCTCTTCGCCGGCGGAACGCTCGCTGAGGGCGACGGACTTGGACCACGGCACCATAGCAAGCACCGCTCCATGGAGGGCGACGGCGCCAGCAAAGGCAATGGTCCAGCGGGGCAGGTTAGCTTTCATTCCGCAACCGAGCTGAGAAGCTGGGCTTCTCCCTTTGAGGAGAGGGACAGTTTGCCAAGACATGTCTCGGGCGTGAGTCCTTCTCCTCCGCACGCCTTGACGTCATTGACCAGGATCGAGCCGAGATTGCCGCAGTCGAGACCGCCAATGTCGAACTGCTGCACCCGCATCTTGTTCACCGGCAACGCCTTGGAGGAAAGCACGATGAAGCGGTCGACCCTTTGATCCCTGTCAAATAGGACGGCTTCAAGTTGCAGACTTTCGAGCGCCGTCCCCAGAAGGTTCCTGTAGACGAAGCTGAGCCGGCATGCCTTGTCCCTCTGCTCCAGCCGGTTGAGTTCGATCTCGAGTCGCGGCTGGCCTGCTGTCGAGCTTCCTGTCGCTGCCGTTGCCGGCTTGCCGTCGCTTTCCTGCTGGGCCAATGCCGGACCGGACACAACGCCGGCGATCATCGCGGACGCGATGAGCGCCATCCGCCAGGCGTTCGGGGTCTGCACAAGAGCACGCAGGTCCACGTCGGTCTCCTCAGGGCTGGCCACAAGCGGCGCTGATTGGCTGCCAGGCACCGTCAGGATGCCTGGATGTTGTCCTGCTCCGCATGGCGGGGCGTCTTGTGTGACCCCGCCATGGCTGTCATGACCTCATCAGCAGGCTCGTACTGCCGGCTGCTACCCTTTGGGTTCTATTAGATCTCTACTCTTACAGTCAACAATCCGCTTTTGCTGGAAATTGCCGCAGCTGCATGTCCGGATCCCGGCTTGGCCGACATCGATTTCCAGCGACCGCTTGCGCTCCACCATCTGATTGGGAGGCCTATGCTTGTGCCCCGGATGGCGAATCGTCCGATTCCCGGCCAATGTCCTTCGGCTAGGCGAGAATTCTCTGTGTGAATGGGCAGGACTACGGCGCTCTCCGGACGCAGCCCAATGAGGACCCGGTCCGGAAAGGACAGGGGCCGGTTGCCGGGGGCCGCTGCGACGCATGGAGCAGCACTTATCCACCGCATTGTGTTCTTGGAGTGCGATTCCGGCGGGGGCCGAAGATCCTGCGGAAGATGACGCCAACATTTGCCACGGGATGACCGTGCGCGTCAGTCGTCAAGACACTTAGGTTGGAAATCCCCTTCGGTTGCCGCCGCCAGGCTCTGCTTTGCCTGGAGAACGGGAAGGACGAGGACCGCGTTCAGACCGGCCGCGGCCGGTCTTCGGCGCGCTCGATCATGCTCATGAGCGGAACACTCTGCCTGGCGCGCACGAACTCAGCCAGGTTGTGCCGGTCCAGCACCTCGATGAAAGCGGCAACCGCACTGTCGAACACGCGGTTGATCGGGACAGCCCGCAGGATCGCGCATTCATCAACGCCCTGGCCAAAGCAGTCGGTCTGGATGGTCGTATCCTCGGTGGCTCGCACGATGTCGCCGATCTTGATGTCTTCCGGCGCGCGCGCCAGCGCAAGCCCGCCCCCGGGACCGCGCACGGTCTCGAGCAGATTGGCGCGCACCAGCAGCTGCACCACCTTCGACACATTGGCGTCGGTGATCTGGTAGGCCTGTGCGATGTCGGACGTCTTGACCTTCTTGTGCGGGTTCTGCCCGCAATGGATCATGATACGCAGGGCGTAGCTGGTCATCTTGGTCAGGCGCATGCTTACATCTTTCAGGCTTGTAACCGACACCCGCCCCGGCCGGTCGGGGATGGCGCAAAGTCCAATTCCATATTCGACGGTCGTCACCATACCACATTAGAATAATTCTTGAATAGGTGACGGACCGTCACGTCAGCCTTTCCAGCGATACATATAGTACCGGTCCTTCTGCACGCCGGGGGGCAGGGGCAGCCGCTCGGCCTTGTCGAGGTGCAGTTCCGGGTCGCACAGCACAATGGCGCCAGGGGCCAGCAGGCCGGGAATGTGGTTGCTGAGAAAGGCTGCAAGCCTCGCGTTTTCCGCAAGATCCGCCGTGCCAAGATCGCTGTGCAGCATGATCACCCGGCCCTTGAAGCGGTCCACCGCTGCCGGCAGGGTCATGGTGACCTCGCCGACGATCAGATGGTCCTCATCCGGCATGGAGTGCGGATGCGCCGCCGGCTTGCGCTCGAAAACATAGATGTCCCGCTCGGGCAGCAGCGACCGGATATGGTCGAAGGTCCGTCCGTTGCCCAGGCCGAGCTCGAAGATGACGCCCTCCCGGTCGGCAATCTCCCGGCAGGCGAAATTCAGGCATTCGCGCTGGGCGATCACCCGGTTTATGAAGGAGTCGAGTCTCGACATGGGCCTTGTCTCACTGCGTGAAGCGGATGACGCCGCTGTTGTTCAGGGTCTCTTTGTCGTGGTCGCGGATGTCGAAGCCGCAGCTGCGGATGACTGCCTCGATCCGCTGCGGATCGCAATCGGGAAAGCTGGGCGTTGCTGCCCCGACCGGCTTGGTCTTGTCCGCATACTGGATCACGGCGTCGCCGCCGGGCCTGAGAATGGTCCGGATCTCCTCGAGATAGCTCCGGATCATGTCCAGCTCGAAATGCACGAACGTTCCATAGGAGAAGACAAGATCGACGCTCTGCGGCGCGATGCCCGGGAAGTCCGTTCCCGAATTCCGCACGAACATCATGTTCGGCGCGCGGAAGTTCTTCGCCAGTTCGTCCAGCAGCTCCTGATAATGGTCGACGACGTAGAGGATGCGGCAGGGCAGGAAGTAGCGCGTCCAGCGGCCGCCCCCTGGGCCGATTTCCACCGCCACCTTGTCCGGATGCACCAGCGGCCACACGAACCGGTCGCGAATGGCGACGAGGTCGGGGCGCTCGTCCGGATGGCCCCACTGCATTCCGTAGATGCCATGGGCATCGATCAGGCCCCGTTCACGCGCTTTCCGCAGCTTGTCGAGATGCAGGTCGTTTTCGATGGTCATGATCGAAGCAGTTCAACCGGTTGACGGTGAAATTTTCACCATGCCGAAAAAGGGCGTATATGCAATGCTGATTGGATCGATTTCAGAGGTTTTCACATTCTGATCGAAATTTGATTGTCAAAGTGCGCCCACTCTTCGGGGCGAAATCCAGTTGAGCGCGTAACCCAGCCCCTTATTCGGCAATTTGCCGGCACCGGCAAGGTCGAATGCGGGCGATGATGGGAATGTGAGATGAGTGACGTGGCGAAGACCGGCCGTTTTGAAATCCGCTTCTGGGGTGTTCGCGGCAGCATTGCCTGCGCCGGTCGCGACTTCGACACCTATGGCGGCAATACGCCCTGCGTGGAGATGCGGGTGGGCGAGCACCTTCTTGTCTTCGATGCAGGCTCCGGCGCTCGCGGTCTGGGATCATCCCTGTTGAGACGGGGCATTCGCCGCTTCGACCTGTTCTTCAGCCACTGCCATTACGACCATATCGAGGGCATGCCTTTCTTCGAGCCGCTTTATGACCCGGCCATGCAGATTGCCATCTGGTCCGGCCATCATCTCGACGGCTCGACCACCGAGGACATGCTCAGCAGCTTCATGCAGGCGCCGTTCTTCCCCGTTGGCCCGGAGGTCTTCCGCGCGCAGCTCGACCTCCAGACCTTCCGTGCCGGCGATGTGCTCGAGCCCTATCCCGGCATCGTCATCGAGACGGTGCGCCTTCATCACGGCAATGGCTCGGTCGGTTACCGCGTGGAGCACGAGGGCAGGGCCGTCTGCTACGTGACCGACACGGAGCATCCGGAATTTGGCCGCGACGAGACGGTGATCGATCTCATCCGTGGCTCCGATCTGGTGATTTACGACACCATGTACACGCCCGAGGAGTATCACGGCGCCCGCGGCTTCGGCCACTCGACCTGGCTCGAGGGGGTGGAGCTGTGCGATGCCGCCGCGGTCCATCGTCTGGTGCTGTTCCATCACAATCCGCGCCATGACGACCGCATGCTCGCGTCCCTCGAGGCGGAGGCTGCCCGCCAGCGGCCCGGCACATTGGCGGCCCGCGAGGGCATGGTGATTTCCCTCTAGGTGCAGCGCCCTTTCCTCCGCGCCGGACCTCTCGAGCTGCCGCCTTCCGCGACCCAAGCCTCCTCCCGCTGTCGCGCCGGAGGTTGCCCTGTGTTATGCTGGGCCAAGCGGGCTATTGCCAATGAAACGTTAATGGCAATTCTTAATTAACCAGATTCCGCCCAGATTATCTGCTTGTACTGTGTAGGTTCATGGCAGTGGGGTAGGGAGTATGCGAAACGGCACCGGACGTCTTTCCGCGAAGATCGTGTCTCTGCTTGTGCTTGTCATCTGCGCCTCCGCAATGACACTCGCCGGTACGAAAGCCGCCAGCGCAAACTTTAACCGCTTTATTGAGAACCTCTGGCCGGAAGCTCAGCGCGCCGGAGTCTCGCGCGCAACCTTCGTTAAGGCCTTCAAGGGCGTGACGCCTGATCCGGAAGTTATCGAGCGGGCGGAGAACCAGGCCGAGTTCAAGACACCGATCTGGGATTATCTCGATCTGCGCGTGTCCGAGGCCCGCATCGATAACGGCAGGCAGACGCTGCGCAAGCATCTTGCGACTGTCGATGCCATCGAGAAGCGCTACGGGGTGCCCAAGTCCATCATCATGGCCATCTGGGGCATGGAGACCAATTATGGCTCCCACATGGGCGACAAGTACGTGATCCGCTCCCTGGCAACCCTCGCCTATACCGGTCGCCGGCAGAGATTCGGCCGCCAGCAGCTGATCGCGGCGCTCAAGATCCTGGAGCGGGGCGATATTCCGCCAGCGGCCATGACCGGATCCTGGGCCGGGGCCATGGGATATACCCAGTTCATCCCGACCACCTACAATGCCTATGCGGTTGACTGGAATGGCGATGGCCGGCGCGATATCTGGCGCAATCCGGCCGACGCCATGGCCTCCACCGCCAATTACCTGCGTAAGGCCGGCTGGAAGCCAGGCGTTCCCTGGGGGTGGGAAGTGGCCTTGCCTCACGGTTTCAACAGGAAGCTGGCAGGCCTCAAGTCGGGCCGCAGCGTGGGTGACTGGCACAAGCTCGGCGTGAAACTGGCCAACGGCTCGAACTTCCGGGCGGATTCACCGATCCGCGCCTATCTGCTCCTCCCGGCCGGCGCCAACGGTCCCGCCTTTCTTGTGACGGACAATTTCAAGGCCATCTTGCGGTACAACAACTCCCATGCCTATGCTCTCGCTGTCGGACATCTGGCCGACCGGATCGAGGGCAAGGGGCCGATCGTGGCCAACTGGCCGCGTCCCGCCAATGAGCTGACCGTGAAGGACCGCATGGAGCTTCAGGTTCTGCTCAGCGCCCGCGGTTACGATACCGGCAAGATCGACGGCACCCTTGGGCCACAGACCAGATCGGCCGTCATGCGCGCCCAGCGGGATGCCGGTCAGCCCGCCGATGGCGAGCCAACGGCCATGCTGCTGAAGCATCTGCGGTCCGACGGTTGAGGGAACGGCGGCTGCCGGGAGAAGTGATGCGTCGGATGAAACGACCTGCCGAGCTGAAGTCGCTCATGCTCGCCGGCCTGCTTCTGGGCGCGGCCAGCATTGGTCCGGCCATTGCCCAGCAGGTCATCGTTGAGCCCGATGGCAGCCAGTCCGTCGCCCAGCCCGACAAGGCCAAGGCGAAAACGGCGAGTACCTATATCGCCGAGCCGCGCGAGCGCTATACCCTGCTCGTCCTTGGCGACACTCTCGCCGGCGGTCTCTGGGCCGGCCTCGGCCGCACCGCTAAGCCGGAAGATCGGCTGCAGATCGAGGGGCGCTATCGTGAAGGCTCGGGCTTCACCCGTCCCGATCTTTATGACTGGCTCGAGGCCTTGCCCGGCATCCTCGACCGCAACCAGGTGAATGCCGCAGCCGTTCTCATAGGCTCGACGGACGGGCAGGACTTCCGTGTGGATGGCAAGCGCCTGACCTTCGGTTCCGCTGAATGGAAGGATGCCTATCGCAAGGTGGTGGACGCCTTCCTCGCCGAACTCCGCAAGCGCAACATCGCGGTCTACTGGATCGGCCTGCCCCCCATGGCGCGGCCGGATTATGACGAGGCCATGCAGGTTATCAACGGCCTGGTCAAGGAACGCGCTGACGCCCTCGGCGTGAAGTTCATCGATACCCGCAAGGCCTTCGCCGACGAGGCCGGCAACTACACCGAGATGGGCACCGACATCGAAACCGGCGCCATCACTCGCCTGCGCGACCGCGACGGCGTCAAATTCCTCAAACGCGGCAACAGCAAGCTCGCAAGTCTGCTGCTCGACGTGCTGCGGGAAGACATCAAGGCCGTCGAAACTCCGGCAGGGCCTGATACGATGCCAGATGCCACGGCCGCCAATTCCGGCATCGATAACGGACTGCCCTATTTCGGTCAGCCCGGCCCCAATGGCCCGATCCTCATCCAGCCGGAACTGCCGCGGACGGCGCGCGGCGGTACGGGCGTAGCAACAGATATTGCGGGCATCGCCGAGGTGATTGACCTTGACGCCCCCGGCGGTGTTGACGGGCTTGAGGTGCTTCAGCAGACAGCGCCGCCCGGCTCGGTCGCCGCCCGACTCTTTGCTCAGGGGATCTCGCCGGCGCCCCGGCCCGGCCGCATTGACGACTTCTCCTGGCAGCCGGAGCCGTCCGAGTAACCGCCGCTATCCGGCCGATGCCGTGATGATCGTCACCTCATGGTGCACCGGGAAATTCAGCGACCGGGCGATGAAGCATTTCTGGTTGGCCTCGTGATGGAGCGCCTTTGCAAGTTCCACCTCGCTCGAGGCGATGGTGACCACCGGCCGCAGTGTGGCGGAGGTGAACTGACCTGACCCGTCGGCATTCATTGCCATCTCGGCTTCGGCCTGATCCTCGTACGCTGTCACCACGATCCCCGCGACCGCGCACAGATGCAGATACCACAGCATGTGGCATGCCGAGATGGCGGCCAGCAGCAGGTCTTCCGGGTTGTGTCGTGAGGCATCGCCCCTGAAGGCCTCATCGGATGAGCCGGCAAGCGTCGGACGCCCCTCGATGATGACGTCATAGTCGCGGCTGTAACTGCGATAGCCTTTCGTGCCTTCGCCGAGATTGCCGGTCCAGCGGACCGTGGCGGCATAGTGGTGTGACATGGGACTCCCCTTTTCGCAGGAGCAAGTTTTCACCAGATCGGGCGAGACGGCGAGAGCTTTGTTGCCTGCTCGGCCGGCGTCAGCTGGCGCTGTAGCCGCCATCCACATTGAGCACCTGTCCGCTGACGAAATCGGACGCGGGCGAGGCAAGGAACAGGAGCGGCCCTTCGAGATCCTCCACCTTGCCAAGCCGGCCGAGCGGCGTCCGTCTCAGGATGCCCTGATAGAAGTCGGGGAACTTCTCCATCATGGCGGCGGTGAGTTCAGTCTCGATCACCGTGGGGGCAAGCGCATTGACCGTGATGCCCTGCGGCCCGAACTCGATGGCGCAGCTCCGGGTGAAATGGATCATGCCCGCCTTGGCCGCCCCATAGGCCGAACGCCTTTCCACCGGATGGGTGCCGATGAGCGAGGCCATGTTGACGATCTTGCCCCGGCCGCGTTCGGCCATCCCCCGCGCCACGGCTTGGGTGCATAGGAAGCAGCCCTTGAGGTTCACCTCCACGATCCGGTCCCAGCTGTCGGGGCTGGTCTCGAGAATGCGGCGTGGTGACGTGATGCCGGCATTGTTGAGCAGGATGTCGATGGGGCCGAGTCGTTCCTCGGCGATGCGCACGGCCGCTTCGATCTGGCCCTGATCGAGCACATCGGCGCTCACGGCTATAGCCTTGCCACCGAGCCGGATGATGTCGTCGGCCACCGCCTGACAGCGCTCGAGATTGCGACCGATGACGGCAACCGCCGCGCCGGCATCCGCCAGTGTAAGGCAGGCCGGTCTCCCCAGATGACCGCCGCCGCCGGTCACGAAGGCAACCCTGCCGCTTAGGTCGAAGCGTCGAGCCATGTCATTCGTCCATATCGAGATCGAGCAGGATGTGGATCGCCGATTTCTGCCAGTGCATGCCGGCATGGAGCGAGGCATGCACGCCACCGGGCAGGGCGCCGGGAATGACGAACTTGAGCGCAAGGAGCCCGGGCACCACATAGCGCGTGACCCGTGCCGGCATGGCGAGGCCCAGCGCCTGCTCGGCGCGTTCGGCGGTCATGAATCTCTCGAGCCGCTCGAAGCTTTTCTCATCCACCGCAACCAGCGACAGGTCGAGAATATCGCCCTTGTCGCCGGATCGGCCCACGGCGATGTCGCCCACTCTCATGCCCGGTCCTCCCACTCGATGCCGACCGGAACCAGATCGCGGTCGATGAGACCGGAAACCGTCTCGATATTGCGCCGTCGCTCCGATCGCAGGCTGCCGCCGCCGCCTGGCCCCGACAGGGTGAGGGCATAGACCTCGTCCTCGATGATCTGTGCCGTTTCTCCATCCGGGCAGCGCGCCGACACATGCACCCTGAGCTCGGGCGCTGCCGCATTGGCCGCCATGGACGCCCCGCCGAGGATCGAATTGAGGCCCACAATGTCGATGCGGATGTCGTCCTGCGGCCAGTCGGCGAGGCGGTGGCGCAGCACATCGGCAGCCCTGAGCGCCCGCTCCTGTGCTCCTGTTCCGGCATAGCCGATCTCCACATCCGCAATGAAACCCGCTTCCTCGGCAAAGCCGATGACCTTGAGCTGCTTCGGCTTTCCCCTGAGTTTCGTGCCTGAGACGCGCACCCGCCGCGGTCCGGTCTCCTCAAGCCGCGTCTCGGTGAAGTCCACGACGCCATCCGGGGTGATGTAGCGTGACGGGTCGTGTACCTCATAGAGCAGCTGCACCGTGCAGGTGAGTCGGTCCACGATTCCGGGGTCGTCATCCAGCAGGGTGATCTCGGCCGTTCCGTTGCGGGCCAGATGGGCCAGCGGAAAGCCGAGATTGGCAAGCGACCGGGCATCGAGCCCGCCGCCGCCGGGCTGCTCGAAATTGCCGCCTGTCACTTGTCCTGAGCATTCAAGCAGATGGCCAACCGTGAGCGCCATGGCAAGCGCGTCGTCGCTGCCGTCGAGATACGGGATCAGCGGACCGGCAAACAGCGCCGAATCGGCAGCCCGCCCGGTGATGACCACATCTGCTCCTTGATCCACGGCAGTCGCGATCGCATCCGAGCCGATATAGGCATGCGCTCCGATCAGCCGGCCGGTGACCGGCTGGTCCCACTGCACCCGCTCGGCCCGGTCCAGGACATCGTCGCCGACGATGGCGGCGATCTTCAGGGGAGGGCAGTCGAGCGCGCTGGCAAGCTGAGCGACCTGTGCGGCGGCCGCCCGCGGATTGGCGGCGCCCAGATTGGAAATGATCCGGCAGCCCTTGCTGTGCACATGGGGCAGGAGCGGGGTGAGCCGCCGCCTGAGGCGAGGATCGGCCCCTGCTTGCGGGGTCTGGCCGCGGGCGGCAAGGGCGGCGATCAGCGTGCGTTCGGCCAGGCATTCGAGGCTCAGGGCATCGACGACGCCCGATGCCGCAAGCCGCGCCGCCGCATCGGTGCGGTCGCCAGCAAAGCCCGCGCCGCAACCGATGGTGAAGACGGGAGCCTCGCCCTTCATGCGGGAACGGCGTGAGTTCCGGCCCGCTTCTGCGCGCTGCGCTCCGCACACAGGCGATAGCGGCTGCGGTTGCCGATCTTCTTCTCCTCAGCAATCACCACCCCGTAGACCTCCTCGGCTGTTTTCCGCGAGATGTAGCCGAGATTGAGATCGCGCTCCACCGCTTCCAGCGCCCGCTTCTTGGGATCGCCATAGCCGCCGCCGCCCGGCGAGGCCGCCGCCAGCCTGTCGCCAGGCTGCATGGGCTGCTTCTCGGCCTTGCTGCGCATCTTCGGAATGGTCTCCTGGCCGCCATTGGTGAAGCGCACCACCGAAGGCGCCGCATCGCCGCCGCCGGCAATGCCGAAGGGGCGGTGGTCGGCTCGGTCGCCCAGCGCCGAGACCACCGACGGCGCGAGCATCCTGAACCGGTACTGCGAACCGCAGCCGCCGCGATACTGTCCGGGCCCGCCGGAATCCTCGCGGATCGCATATTCCTCGAATTGCAGCGGGTAACGGTGCTCGGACGCCTCGATCGACATGAAATTGGCCATGGAGATCGGCGGCGTGCCATGGACGAGGCCATCGCCCTTGGCATGTCCGCCATAGCCCCCCGGATAGGGAAACACCGCCACGTAGTACTGGTTCGTCTTCGGATGCCGTCCGCCCACGGTGACGACGCCCACGGTGCCGAAGGCCGGCGCCGGCACCCGCTCGGGGATCGCCTGGGCCAGCGCGCCGATCACCACGTCGAACACCCGGCCGATCGGCTCGAGATAGCCCGAGACCGGCGAGGGATAGGCGGCCGAGACGATGCTCCCTTCCGGAATGGTGAAGCGGGTGGGACGGAACACGCCGCCATTGATCGGTACTTCCGGGAAGATGTGCTTGAGCGCGATGTAGCAGGTTGACTGCGTCGTGCTGCGGGCGAGATTGAGCGGCCCACGCGCTGCCGGATCCGACTGGGAGAAGTCGAAATGGAGAGACGATCCCTCGACCGTGAGCGACAGCGCGAACTTGATCGGCTTGTCCTCGATGCCGTCGTTGTCGAGATAGTCCTCGTAGTAATAGGTGCCGTCCGGGATTTCCTCGATATAGGACCGCATCTGCCGTTCCGAGCGCTCGATCATCTCGGTGATGCAGGCTTCGAGCGTCTCGGCGCCATAGCGTTCGACCAGGGCGTCAAGGCCGCGCCGTCCCACCGAGAACACATTGGCCATGGCGAACAGGTCGCCCTCGATCTGGCTCGGCAGCCGTACGTTGTTAGTGAACATGGCGACCAGCGCCGTATTCAGCTTGCCCTCGTCATAGAGCTTCACCGGCGGAATGAGGATGCCTTCGGTATGGATGTCCTGAGCCGCCGGCGCCCAGCCACCCGGGACCGAGCCGCCGATATCCATCCAGTGGCCGGTGGAGGCGAGCAGGGCGAATAGCTTGCCGTTGACGAAATGGGGGGCCACCAGCACCACGTCCTGCAGATGGGTGCCGCACAGATAGGGATCATTCAGGATCCAGACGTCCCCCTTCCTGAATCCGCCCTGCTTGCGGGCGACCTCGATGAGGTTCTGCACGGTGAACTGCATGTTGGCGAGAAAGACCGGCAGGCCGAAACGTCCCTGCGCGATGGTCTCGCCCGATTCCGGATGGAAGATGCCGTGGGCGCAGTCATTGGTTTCGGAAATGATCGGCGAGATGGCCGCGCGGATCAGATGCAGGTCCATCTCGTCGGCGATCTGTTCGAGAGCGCCGCGAACGACGGCAAGGGTTACGGAATCCATCAGTCCAGCTCCACCAGAATATTGCCATAGGCGTCGACGCGGCCGTTCATGTCCGGCTCGATGACGATGGTTGTGTCCGGCTGCTCGACGATGGCCGGACCATGGAGCACCACGCCGGGAACGAGCGTGCTGCGGTCATAGATGGGCGTCTCGCGCCAACCGCCGAAATAGACCTGCCGGACGGACTTGGGCGGTGGTGCGCTCTGCCGCTCGGGTTCCGGCAGATGGCGGCGCACGTGCTCGCGCATGCCCTGCACAACGGTACGGAAGGACACGATTGTCGAGGGGATGTCGCCCAGCGTGTTGCCGTATTCGAGCCGGTAGGCCTCCTCGAAGGCCTGGGCGATGCGCTTCGCATCCCAGGTCGCCTCGATGGCCACCCGCAGGCTGTGGATCTGGCCGATATAGGCCATCTCTGCGAAGTGGCTCACCGCCACATGCTTGATCAGCACGTCATTGGCGCGGAGCTTCTCCTCGCCTTCCTCTCGCTGCTCGGAGAGGATCTGCGCGATCTCGGCTGCATCGAAGCTGTCGGTGCGCCGCGCCACCGTCCGGGACACGTCATAGCGCACATCTGCCACCGCGCAGCCCATGGCACACAGCACCCCCGGCGATGGCGGCACCAGCATGGTGCGGATACCGACTTCGCGGATGATGGCCGCGCCATGCATTGGCCCGGCGCCGCCGAAGATGACCAGCGCGAAGTCGCGCGGGTCATGGCCGCGTTCGATCGACAGGAGCCGCGTGCGGCCCGCCATGTTGAGATTGACGACCTTGAGAATGGCTTCCGCCGTCTCCTCGATGCCGAGCCCCAGCGGTTCGCCGAGCCGCTGCATGGCGGCGCGTGCGCCATCCACATCAAGCCGCCTGAGGTTGGTAAGCCCGATCGGATCCTCGGCGTTGATCCGGTTGAGCACCAGATTGGCATCGGTCACGGTGGGCTCCGTGCCGCCATGGCCGAAGCAGACCGGCCCCGGCCGTGCGCCGGCGCTGCGCGGGCCGACCTGGAGGATGCCACCGCGGTCGAGCGAGGCGATCGAACCGCCGCCGGCGCCGATCGTATGCACATTGATCATCGACAGGCGCAGGGGAATGCGGAATTCGAGATTGGTGGACGGCGAGATTTCCGGCTCGCCATTGATCGCCACCGCCACGTCGAAGCTGGTGCCGCCCATGTCGCCGGTGATGACCTTATCGAAACCGGCTTCCGCCGCGATGCGTGCCGCCGCGATCACGCCCGCCGCGGGCCCTGAGCGCACGACATGGGCAGCCCGCTCGGTGAGCTGCTGCACCGGCACGAGCCCGCCATTGGACTGCATGACCAGCGTGTGCTTGTTGAAGCCCCAGCCATTGAGCCGCTTGATGAGATTGTCCGCATACCGTGCAATCAGAGGCTGGAGATAGCCCTGCACCACCGCCGTGCTTGTGCGCTCGAATTCATAATATTCGCGGATCACGCTGGACGAGGTCACGATCTCCCACGGTTCGTTGTATTCCCGCAGGAGCTTGGCAACCTGGTCCTCATGCGCCGGATTAGCATAGGAATGGAGCAGCGAGATGATGACGGACTCGACGCCCTGCTCCTTCAGCACCCGGGCCAGCGCACGCACTTCCTCCTCGTCCACCGCCTTCTGCGGCACGCCCTCGAAGGTCATCCGCTCGTCGATTTCCCAGCGATAATCGCGCGGGATGAGCGGATTTTGCAGCCCGGTCAGGCCGTAGAAATGGGGCCGGTCGCGACGTCCGAGCTCGAGCACGTCACGGAAGCCCTTCGTGGTGATCAGCGCGCATTTCGCTCCGCGCCGTTCGATCAGCGCATTGGTGGCGATGGTCGTGCCATGCAGGATGAGATCAAGACCGTCCTTCGGGATTTCGGCGCGCACGAGGGCGTCGATCAGTCCGTTCGAAGGGTCGTGTGGTGTAGAGGGGACCTTGCAGATCCGCTCCGCGTTGATGCCGTCGATGGAATAGAAGAGATCTGTGAACGTGCCGCCCACATCGATGCCGACAATGCCTGCCACCTGGTGTCTCCGATCGCTCACGGTGTCCGTGAAGGGGAGAAGAGTGGGGCGTGCACGGGCTTGAAGCGTCCGGATGCGGTTCGCTGGCGCGTGCAGACCGTCGACACAATCCTCCCGTGGTGATCCCGCGTCTGTTGGCGGATTGTCGAGATGATAGAAACAGGCTGAGCGGACCGTCAAGTAGTTTGGTCTGATAATATTCGTCCAGATTGGTCTGATAATTTATTGACAGGATCATTTCTCCGATCAATCCTTAGGCCATGCGCCGGAAAGAGCGCGGGGAGGACGCACTGGGACTTGATTCCCAGCGGGGCATGGATCGAGCGGCCATTCGCTCACGATCTGCGACCGGCAAGCCGTGATCTCCCGATGAAACGCATAGTGAGGCTGATTGCGCATGCTTGAACGCACACCCAATGAGACGGGCAGTTGGGAGCTGCCTTCGGAACTGGCCATGCTGCAGGAGACGGCGCGCCGTTTCATGGAGCGCGAGGTTCTTCCAGAGGAAGACAAGGTCGAGCACGATGCCTTCACCCTGCCGGACGACGTCCTGAAACGGCTGCAGGCCAAGGCGCGCGCTATCGGCCTGTGGCAGGTGCAGACCCCGGCCCAGTATGGTGGCGCCGGCCTGAGCCTCCTGGGGCAGTGCCTGGTCGCCGAGGAGGCCGCCAAGTGCCGTATGGGTGCCTATATTCCGGCCTGCGGCGCATTCGGCTTCGATCCGCCGAACGTGATCTTCAAGGGCACGAAGGAGCAGATCGAGAAATATGCGATCCCGACGATCGAGAACGGCACCAAGACCTTCGTCGCCATTTCCGAGCCGTCCGGCGGTTCCGACCCGGCCCGCGCCATCGAGACCCGCGCGGTGCGCAAGGGCGACCGTTACATCCTCAACGGCACCAAGGTCTGGATCTCCGGAGCGAGCCAGGCAACGTGGGGCATCGTCTTCGCCCGCACCGGCAACGAGAAGGAGCGGGGCAACATCACCTCCTTCATCGTCGACAAGAACTCGCCCGGCCTGACCCTCAAGCGCATCCCGGTCATCCGCTCCTATTCACCCTATGAACTCACCTTCGACAACTGCGAGGTTCCTGTCGAGAACCGTCTGGGTGAGGAAGGCGAGGGGTTCAAGCTCGCCGAGACCTGGCTTGTCCACGGCCGCGTTCCCTATGCCGCGGCAACCTTGGGAATTGCCGATGCCGCCCTGCGCATGGCGATCAAATGGGCCAAGGAGCGCAAGGTGTTCAAATCGCGCCTTGCCGACAAGCAGGCCATCCAATGGATGATCGCCGACAGCGAGATCGAGCTGCGCGCCGCCCGGCTGCTGGTCTTCCAGGCCGCCTGGAACGCCGATCTCGGCAAGGACATCAAGGTTGATGCGTCGGTCTGCAAGGTCTTCGCCACCGAAACCGCCGGCCGCATCGTTGATCGCTGCATCCAGATCTTCGGGGGCATGGGCGTCGCCTGCGAGCTGCCTCTCGAGCGCTGGTACCGCGAGATGCGCATCAAGCGGATCGGCGAGGGTCCATCCGAGGTCCATCGCATGGTTCTGGCCCGCGAACTGCTCGGCAAGGGGGAGTGATGTCGATTGATGTCGAAGTGAACGATGGCATAGCCGTCATCACCATCAACCGGCCCGAGCGGCTCAATGCCATGGATGCGGATCACTACCGGGGGCTCTCGGAGGCATGGATCCGCGTACGCGACGATGCCGAGATTCGCGTTGCCATCGTGACGGGAGCGGGCGACCGCTCCTTCACCACGGGGGCCGACCTGAAGAGTTTCGTGTCATCGCCGCCGCCCATGTCGGAAATGTGGCTCACCCAGAAGGATCAGCTGCTGAACCGCGGCCTTGAGGTCTGGAAGCCGGTCATTGCCGCGGTCAACGGCTATTGCCTTGGCGGCGGCATGACCTTGCTGCTCGGGACCGATCTGCGGGTGGCGGCATCGCACGCCACCTTCAGCCTCGCCGAGGTCAAGCGTGGCGTGATTGCCGGCAATGGCGGCACCCAACGCATCCTCAGCCAGCTACCCTATGCCATCGGCATGGAAATGCTGCTAACCGGCGACACCATCGATGCTGAAACTGCCGCTCGCTGGGGGCTGGTCAACCGCGTCGTGCCGCTCGAGAACCTGATGGACGAGGCCATGGCCTTCGCCCGCAAGATCGCCGCCAATGCCCCGCTGGCCGTGCAGGCAGCCAAGGAACTGGCGATCCGCGCCCGCGAAATGCCGCTCACGGCAGGCCTGCGTCTCGAGCAGCTCACCAACCGCATGCTCCAGTTCACCGAGGATGCGAAGGAAGGGCCGGCGGCCTTTGCCGAAAAGCGCAAGCCGAATTTCAGGGGGGCCTGAGGATGGAACGCAAGACCAGGCCGCTCGAGGGCATTACCGTCATTGATCTCGGCCAGATCTATAACGGTCCCTATTCGACCCTGCTGATGGCGATGGGCGGTGCCAATGTCATTAAGATCGAGCCACTGCAGGGCGAGAACATGCGCCGCAGGGGCGCCGTCGGCGGGGCGATGGTGCCCTTCGCCATGCTCAATTCCAACAAGAACTTCATCACCCTGAACATCAAGTCCGAGCGTGGCAAGCAGCTGCTCAAGGACATGGTGGCCAAGGCTGATGTGCTGCTCGAGAACTTCGCGCCGGGCGTGATGGACCGCCTGGGGCTTGGGCCAAGGGTTATGATGGAGCTCAACCCGCGCCTCATCTATGCCGCCGGCTCGGGCTTCGGCTGGTCGGGCCCCTACCGCGACTATCCCGCCATGGATCTGACGGTCCAGGCCCTCTCCGGCATCATGTCGACCACCGGCTATCCAGATCGTCCGCCGGTCAAGGCGGGCCCCGCGGTCTGCGACTTCTTCGGCGGCATCCATCTCTATGCCGCCGTTGTCACTGCACTTCTCGACCGCGAGCGGACCGGGCGCGGTCATTTCGTCGAAGTGTCCATGCTGGAAGCGGTCTACTGCTCTCTCAGTTCGCCCCTCGGTCTCTATTTCGGCAGCGATGGCCAGATCCCCATGCGCACCGGCAACCGCCACAGTGGTCTCGCCGAGGCGCCCTACAATGTCTATCCCGCCGCCGATGGCTATATCGCCCTGATCTGCGTGAGCGAGACCCACTGGAAATCGCTGCTCGAGGCCATGGACCGGACCGATCTCAACGATGATCCGCGCCTCGGTAGTCTGAAGGCCCGGGTCGAGAACATCGACTTCGTGGACGAGACCATCAGCGCCTGGACCTCGGTGCGCACCCGCGACGAGATCTACGACAAGCTGAGGAAGCACAGGGTGCCGAGTGCCCCGGTCCGCGATCTCGGCGAGGTGGTGCACGACCCGCATCTCCATGAGCGCGGTATGTTGCGCCCGGTGCAGCACCCGCTGCTGGGCGACCTGATCCTGCCGACCACACCGCTCAGATTTGATGGCGAGACGCCGCCTGAGATCAGTCCGAGCAAGGAACTCGGCGCCGACAATGACCGGGTCTATGCCGAATTCCTTGGCCTCGGTGATGGCGAGATTGCCGAACTTCGCAAGGAGGGCGTGATCTGATGCGAGGTAAGGTTGTTATTGCGGGCATTGGCCACACGGCCTTCGGTAAGCTGCCGGGGCGCTCCACGATCTCACTCAACATGGAGGCCTGCCGCAAGGCAGTGGCTGACGCCGGGGTTGAAAAGGAGGCGATCGACGCCCTCTTTGTGAAGGTGCCGACCTCGAAGGTCGAGATGATGTATGGCCAGAAACTGGCCGAAGCCATGGGCCTTCGCCCGCGCATCGGTGGCGTATGGGACCAGGGCGGCGCCTCGAACATCTCCATGATCTCCTTTGCCGCCATGGCGATCGAGGCGGGCCAGTGCGAGGTGGCGATCGTCACGCTGGCGGACAATCCCCGCACCGGCACGCGGCAGGCCTATGAGAAGCCCTGGGGTGATGACTCGATCTTCGGTTGGTCAAGCGTTGTGGCCTCCTATGCCATGATCGCCCAGCGCTACTTCCATGACACCGGCCTGCCGCGCGATGTCTTCGCCGATATCGCCATAGCCATCCGCAAGCATGGTGCGAACAATCCCAATGCCCAGCTCCGTCTGCCGCTGACGAAGGACATGTATGACGCCGCTGCCTGGGTGGTCGATCCACTGCGGCGCGATGACTGCTGCCTCGTCTCCGACGGTGCTGCTGCCGTCGTGATCATGTCGGCGGATCGGGCGAAGGCGTTGGGCGTGAAGGCGCCGGTTCCGATCCTCGGCTTCGGTCAGGGGCACACCTCCTGTGACGTGCCCCTCCGCGAGGACATGACCGAGACCATGGCTGGCGTCTCGGCCAGGACCGCCTTCAGCATGGCGGGACTCAGCCCGTCGGACATCGATGTCGCCCAGATCTATGACTGCTTCACCATCACCGTGGCCATGACCCTCGAGGCCTATGGCTTCTTCCGCAAGGGGGAGCTGGCGGAGTTCGGCGCCAATGGTGGTTTCGAGATCGGTGGGCGGCTTCCGCTCAACACCTCCGGCGGACTTCTGTCGGAAACCGGCATGCCTGGCCTTCAGCTCGTCCTTGAGGGCGTCCGCCAGATGCGCGGGACTTCCGTCAACCAGGTCCCGAACGCCCGGCATTGTGTCATCAGCAACCAGGGAGGGATCATGCACACGCACTCGACGCTGATCCTCGGCCAATGAGCGAGACAAACAACAATCCCGACACCGGTCGTCCACCCTCCGACTGGGGCGCGCCGGGTGATGCATACTGGGCGGCCCTCGATGACGGGCACCTCGATTTCCAAGTCTGCGACGCTTGCGGCAATCACTGGCTCCCGCCGCGTTCCGAATGCCCGAAATGCTGGTCGCCCGACTGGCACTGGCAACGGGCCTCCGGCCGCGCCGAGGTGGTGAGCTGGGTGGTCTATCACACCGCCTTCGACGCCCGTTTCCGTGACCGGCTGCCCTACAATGTGGCCGTGGTCCAGCTGGAGGAGGGGCCGCGCATGGTCACGAACCTGATTGGGGTGGAGCCCGATGCCCGCGATCTCATCGGCCGCAAGGTGATGTTGTCCATAGAACGGGACCTCGGCCGGTCCCTGCCGCGTTTCCGCCTGGAGGACTGACCGGCACGATCTCGACTGACTGCCTGACGAAACGAAAACGAAGAAAACAGGGAGGAAGACAATGGTGAGAAAGTTCACACGCCGGATGACCTTGGCACTGTCGGGTGCGGCGCTGGTCGCGATCGCCGCCGCAAGCCCGGTAATGGCACAGGAAACCTTCAAGATCGGCTCGATCAATCCCTATTCCGGGCCCATGGCCCTGTATGGGGACGAGGTTACCCGCGGCTATGATCTCGCCGCCGACGCGCTCAACGCCAAGGGCGGCATTCTCGGCAAGCAGGTCGAGATCATCCGCGGCAATGCCACGAGCCCGCAGGAAGGCATCGCCGCGGTCGAGCAGCTCGCCGGCCGCGACAAGGTCGATGTCTTCATCGGCACCTATCTCAGCGCTGTCGCTGCGGCCGCCTCCGAAGCGGCCATGAACTACCAGAAGCTCTACTGGGACACCAATGCGCTCGCGGCGAACCTGACCGAACGCGGGCTGCCCAATTTCGCCCGTTCAGGGCCTTATGCGGCTTCCTTCGCTGACCAGTCGGTCGCCCTGATCACCGATCTGCTTGCGGACGAACTGGGCAAGGACAAGAAGGACTTGAAGGTCTGGATCGAGCACGAGGAGTCGATCTACGGCACCTCCGTTGCCGAGATCCAGAAGGAGAAGCTCGAGGCTGCCGGCGTCCAGGTCGTGGGCATGAGCGCCCACAGCCCGAAGGCCATCGACCTGACCGACTCGATCCTGCGCGCCCGCGACGCCAAGCCGGACATCTGGCTGAACACTGGCTACGTGCCCGATGGCAACCTGCTGCTCAGGACCATGCGCGATCAGGGATTCCACCCGGCCGCCAAGGTGATGGTGGGGACCGGCGATACCCGCGAGACCATCGAGGCGCTTGGCCCCGAGGCGATTGAGGGCCTCCTCGTGGTTTCCTATCCGCGCCCCGACATCGATGAGTCCTATGGTCCGGGGGCGGCCGCCTATCTCGAGGCCTATCGCAAGAAATACCACGCCGACCCCCTGGCGCCCCAGAGCATGACCGCCTTTGTTGGCCTGCAGATGCTGGCCGAGGCGATCGAGGCAGCGGGATCAGCCGAGCCCGAGGCGGTGATCGCCGCCGCGCGCAAGATAGACAAGCCGCTGAGTTCCTACGCCACGGGCTATGGCGCCAAGTTCGACGAGAAGAACCAGAACGTCCTGACCCCGCCGACGGTCATCCAGTGGCAGGACGGCAAGGTCGTCACCGTGTTCCCGGTGGCGGCCGCCGGCGGCAACAAGGTGAAATCCCTGGGCAAGTAACGTCCGTTGATCGGGTCCGGCGCTCCCCGTGGGCGGCGGACCCCAGCGATGCTGGGTGACCATGTCCAACCTGATGAACATCCTCGTGGTGGGGCTGCTGCTCGGAGGCATTTACGGCCTTGTGAGCATCGGCCTCAACCTGATCTTCGGCGTGATCCGCATCGTCAATTTTGCCCAGGGCGAATTGGTGATGCTTGGCATGTACGGTGCCTATGCCTGCTATCTCATGCTCGACATGGACCCGTACCTGTCGATCCTGGTCGTCGTGCCCGCGCTCTTCGTTTTCGGCGTGCTCATCCAGCGCTTCATCCTGCAGCCCCTGCAGAACGAGCCGAGCATGCAGATCTTCGCGACCTTCGGCCTGCTGCTCCTGCTGCAGAACATCGTCCTCGCCGTGACCCGCGGCACCGGCTACACCGTGCCGACGGACCTGTCGAGCGTCGTCATCGACGTGGCTGGCCTGAAGATCAGTCTCGTCCGGCTGATCGCGCTGTTTGCTGTGACCATCGTTGCGGTGGCCATGAGCTGGTTCCTGCGCCACACTCTGCCGGGCAAGGCGATCCGTGCGGTTACCCAGGATCGCCGCGCCGCCCGCCACATGGGCATCAATGTCGAGCTGACCTTCATGCTCACCTTCGGCATAGGGGCGGCGCTGGCGGGACTTGCCGGCACCCTTCTTGCGCCGATCTACACCATGTCCCCGCAGATCGGCGGCAATTTCATCCTCGCCGCCTTCGCAGTGGTGGTTCTCGGCGGCCTGGGCAGTGTCTGGGGCGCCTTCATCGGCGGGTTCATCATCGGTCTGATCGAGGCGCTGGCTGGCTATTACCTCGACCCGGCCCTGAAGCATGCCGTCTGGTTCCTGGTTTTCATCGCGGTGCTGATCATCCGGCCTGGTGGTCTGTTCGGCATCGTCGGTGCCGAGGAGGTTGGTCTCCGTGAGCAGCATTGAAATGACCATGCCCCTGATGAGCTCTGCAGCTCCCGGCATCACCACGGTTCGCACCGAGCTCGTGCGCATCGCGGTCATCCTCGCCGTTCTTCTGGGCTTTGCATGGGCGAATGCTGGCGACCCGTTCCTGCTGAACATCTTCGCCTACACCATGCTGTTTGCCGGCCTGTCCTCTTCCTGGAACCTGATCGGCGGCTTTGCCGGACAGTTCTCTCTGGGACATGGCGTCTTCTTCGCCATTGGCGGCTATCTGACGGCGAACCTCTATCTCCACTTCCAGATCTCGCCCTGGCTGGCGCTGATCCCCTCGGCGGCGCTGGCGGCCCTGGTGGCAGTCGCCATCTCCTGGCCGACCTTCCGTCTCCGCGGCCCCTTCTTTGCCATTGCCACCATGGCCTTCAACGAAGTGGCTTTCGTGCTCGCCAATTACTTCACCGATCTGACCGGCGGGCCCCGTGGTCTGTCGCTGCCCTTCAAGGCCGGCCTCGAGAACATGATCTTCGCCAGCCGCTTCTCCTATGCCCTGCTCATGCTTGGCTTTCTGGCAGTCTGCCTAGTGGTGACCGCTGTCGTGCTGCGCAGCCGCTTCGGTTACTACCTCCAGGCGGTGCGCGAGGATGAGGATGCGGCCCGCGCCGCCGGCATCAACGTGCTGCGGGTGAAGCTGCTCGGCATGGCGGTAAGTGTGGCGATGACCGGCATCGGCGGCGCGATCTTTGCCATGTATCTTCGCTTCGTCGATCCGCCGACGCTGCTGTCGCTGCCGGAGATCGGCGTGAAATTCGCTCTCATCGCGCTGATTGGCGGGGTTGGAACCCTCTATGGTCCCCTTGCCGGCGCCATCCTCATCGTGCCGGTCGAGTTCTACCTCCGCGCCTCCATGGGCGGCCTTGTGCCCGGCGCCAATCTCATCGTGCTTGGCGCGGTGCTTGTGCTTTGTGCCCTGTTCATGAAGCGCGGGCTCATTGGCGCCGGCCAGGCTCTCTGGCAGCGCCTTTCGGCGAAGGGAGGGAACCGCTGATGCCTCGGCCCATCCTTTCGCTGGAAAACCTGACCAAGCGCTTCGGCGGTCTGGTCGCGGTGAACGATGTGTCCTTCTCCCTCGACAAGGGGGATCTGGTGAGCATCATCGGGCCCAACGGCGCCGGCAAGACGACCCTGTTCAACCTGGTGACCGGTCAGTTCCTCCCCACCGAGGGCCGCGTCGTCTACAAGGGCGAGGACATTACCCGCCAGCCGCCGCAGATCCGGGCGCAGAAGGGTCTCGGCCGCACCTTCCAGATCTCCAAGACCCTAACGGCGCTGACCGCCCTGGAAAACGTGATGATCGGCGCCTTTCTTCACCGTCGCGATCTGGGCGTTGCGTCCCGTCATGCGATGGATGTTCTGGACATGATCGGCCTTGCCCATCGCGCTTCGGTAAGGGCGGGCACGCTGACTCTGAGCGAACGCCGCAAGCTCGAGATCGCCCGCGCCCTCGCGCTGGATGCCGAGATCGTTCTCCTGGATGAGGTCATGGCCGGACTCAATCAGACCGAGGTCGACGAGGTGATCCATCTGGTCCGCCGGCTGCACCGTGATGAGGGCCTGACCTTCCTGGTGATCGAACACAACCTGAAGGTCGTGCGCGCCTTCGAGAGCCGCGTGGTGGTTCTCGATTTCGGGCGCAAGATCGCCGATGGCACGCCGGAGGAAGTGCTGTCCGACAGCCGCGTGGTCGAAGCCTATCTCGGAAGGAAACGCGCATGAGTGCAAGTTTGCGTGTTGAGGGACTGCGGGCCGGTTACGGCCAGGCCATGGTGCTCGATGATATTGACATGACCATCGAGCCGGGCGAGGTGATCGCGGTCGTGGGAGCCAATGGCGCCGGCAAGAGCACGCTGCTGAATGCCATTGCCGGGGCGGTAATGCCTGCATCCGGCTCGATCCTCCTGGATGGCGAGAACATCACCGCCTGTGCGGCCCACGAATTGCCCCGCAAGGGCCTTGCTCTCGTCCCGGAAGGGGGGCGCCTGTTCCCCTTCATGACGGTGGCCGACAATCTGGAACTGGGCGGCTTCTCCTTGCCGGATCGTCGTGGTATTGCGGCGCGAATGGAAGAAGTGATGGAGCTTTTTCCGATCCTGCGTGAGCGCCGCGATCAGCTTGCCGGGCACCTTTCGGGTGGTGAACGGCAGATGTGCGCAATTGCGCGCTCGGTCATGTGTCGGCCGAAGCTTCTGATGCTGGATGAGCCATCGGTGGGTCTGTCACCCAAGATGGTTGGCCAGGTTTTTGCATTGGTCCAGTCGCTGGCGAGCCGCGAGGGACTGACGGTTATGCTGGTCGAACAGAACGTGGCGGAAGCGCTGGAGGTATCGGACCGGGCCTACGTGCTGGATCACGGGCGGATTGTTCGCACCGGGAAATCATCCGACCTGATGGATGATCCGGCCATTCAGTCCGCTTACATGGGATTATGACGGTTCGAAAGGCAATTTGGGTCTGATATGGAGAAAATAACCCCCATAGTCGTGCCTAAGGCTTCTGATGTTCTCGCAGACCGGCTGCGCGGCATGATTCTTGGAGGAACCCTTGCGACTGGGGATCAGCTGCCGAGCGAGCGTGAGCTGGTGATGGAGACGGGGTTGAGCCGTTCTTCGGTCCGCGAGGCCCTGCGCATTCTGGAAATCGAGGGGCTCATTGCCACCCGCCCGGGCCGCACCGGAGGTTCCGTGGTGACCCGTCCCGGGCGGGCGCCGCTGGTCCGCTCTATGGAGCTCTTCGTGCGCAGTCACGGCATCAGGCTGGAAGCGCTGCTCGAATGCCGCATCGGCCTCGAACCCTTTCTGGCGCGGCTGGCGGCGCGCAACCGCAGCGAGCAGCAGCTTGAGGAGATCCGTAGCCTCCACAAGGAATTCGAAGCTTCGGTTGATGATGTGCCGCGCTACAAGCGGCTCAATCTCGAATGGCATCTGGCGGTGGCGCGCGCCAGCGGCAACGAGCCTCTCGTGGCCTTGATGGAGGCCATTGCCGAGCCCATCATGGATGCCGCGAGCTACCAGCAGGTGACCACCGACGAGATGCGCCGCAAGACGGTGCGGGCGCACGAGCGTGTGCTGAAGGCGATCGAGAATGGCGACGAGGATGCGGCCCACACCGCCATGGAACGCCACGTGACGGCCTATGGTCAGCTGGTGCGGAAGGCCGTGGGGCAGGACGGCAAGGATAACAAGATCAAAAAACCGACCGGGGAGTGAAATGGAAAACAGCACCAGCGCGCGTCCGGTGGCCTTGATTGTCGGGAGTACGGGTGTCGGTGCGGCGAGCGCCTTCCGTCTTGCCGAGGCGGGCTACGATCTGGCGCTCGTTTACAGTCGCAGCCGCGACGAAGCCGGCGAGACTGCGGCGAAATGCCGAGCGCTCGGCGCGCGCGCCGAAACCTTCTGCGCCGACGTGGCGGTAGACGCTGATTGCCGGCGCGTGGTGGACGAGGCCATTGCCCGTTTCGGACGGCTGGACGCGCTGGTGAACAGTGCCGGCGCGACCCAGTTTGCCACCATTACCGACCTCGACAGCCAGAACGCCGAGGACTTCCATCGCGTCTATGGCGTCAATGTCGTCGGCGCCTATCAGATGGCGCGGGCTGCAGCGCCCCACCTCCGCGCATCCGGCCGCGGCGCGGTGGTCAATATCTCCTCCATCGCCGGCCTCAACGGCAATGGTAGCTCTCTGGCCTATGTTGCATCCAAAGGCGCGCTTCACGCGCTCACCCTGGCACTGGCCCGCATACTCGCGCCCGAGATCCGGGTGAATGCAGTTCTTCCAGGGCTGATCGATACCCGCTGGCTGCCCTCGGGGCTGGGGGAGGAAGCCTATGCCCGGGTCAAGGCCGGCTTTGCGGACAATTCTGCCCTGCAGACAGTATGCGAAGCTGATGACATCGCTGTCGCCGTGAAGTTCCTGATTGTGGATGCCCTCAAGGTCACCGGCCAGCTCCTGCCGGTCGAATCCGGATTCCTGCTCGGTCGTCCTACGCTGGTGCGCAAATGAGTGGTTCCACGATCAAGCGCGCTCTGACGCGCCGCGAAATCCATTATGGCGACCGCATTGTCCGGGCCTTCGCCGATCGGCCGTCCCATGTCGATGCCATGTTCCGCGCCTCTTGCGCGCGGCATCCCGATGCGATCGCCCTCGTTCTCGGCGACCGGCGCTACACCTACCGCACCCTGGATGATCAGGTCAGCCGCATCAGCGCCTCCCTTGCCGGGCTTGGTCTTGCCAGGGGCGACCGCATCGCCATGCTGCTCGGCAACAATGTCGAGTTTGTCCTGACCATCCTGGCCGCTGCCCGCCTGGGCCTCATCGCCGTGCCGCTCAACATCCGTCAGCGCCGGCCGGAAATCGAATATGCTCTCAACCAGTCGGGGGCGGCAGCCCTCGTCTATGACAGCGAACACGGGGTGAACCTCCCTGCCGCGGCGGAAACGCCGGCCCTGCGCGCGGTCTTCGTGGTCGGCGACGGTCCCGGCGTCAACGGTGCAAGGCCCTTCGCCGATCTCCTGTCCCCATCGGGGCATGTTCCCATGGTCGCAATCGCCGAGGAGGATGTTTTCTGCATCCTTTACACGTCCGGCACCACCGGCAAGCCGAAGGGAGCGATGCTCACCCATTTCGGCACGGTGCACTCGGCCATGCACTACCGCGAGGGTCTGGGGCTCACGGCATCCGACGTCTCCCTCATGGCAGTGCCAGCCTCCCATGTCACCGGCCTCATTGCCAACATCATGGCCATGCTGCTGGTCGGTGGCCGGCTTGTCATCATGCCGTCCTTCAGGGCCCGCGCCTTCCTCGAGCTCGCCGAGCGTGAGCGTATCACCCACACGCTCATTGTGCCGGCGATGTACAATCTCTGTCTGCTCGATCCGGAATTCGGCCGTTTTGATCTCTCGGCCTGGCGACTTGCCGGCTTCGGCGGCGCGCCCATGCCGCGGGCAACGGTTGAGCGGCTGGCGCAGGCTCTGCCGGACCTCGTCCTGTTCAACTGCTACGGCTCGACCGAAACGACCTCCCCGGCAACCATCCTGCCGCTGGGAGACATAGCGAAGAATCCGGTTTCCGTCGGCAAGCCGGTGGTCTGCGCCGACATAATCGTGGTTGACGAGGATGGCCGTGAGGTTCCCCCTGGCGAGAGCGGCGAACTGCTGATCGGCGGCCCCATGGTGGTGCCAGGCTACTGGAACAATGAGGAGGCAACCCGGGCGGGTTTCGTCAACGGCTACTGGCGCTCGGGCGACATCGGTTCGATTGACGCGGAGGGCTATGTTTATGTCTTCGATCGCAAGAAGGACATGATCAACCGCGCCGGCTTCAAGGTCTATTGCATTGAGGTGGAAAGCGTTCTCTCGCACCATCCGTCCGTGGTTGAAAGCGCCGTGGTCGGCGTGCCCGATCCGGTTCTCGGCGAGAGGGTGCAGGCGGTGATCTTCACCGATGGCCGGCCTCAGGACGCCGACGACATACGCGCCTTCTGCGCCGAGCGCCTGTCCGACTATAAGGTGCCAGACATCGTCACCTTCATCGACGCGCCCCTTCCGCGCAACGCCAACGGCAAGGTTCTGAAGACCGAGCTTCGCGGCCTCGCTAGCCGTTGAACTTGGTTGAGACGGGAGAGCAGGCGGTCCTTCCCGTCTCACTTGTGGTCAGGGCATCCTAGTGGTGGGAGGTCGCCGCCTTGCCCTGGGGCATCATCATCAGCACCACCGTGAGCAGGAAGGCGAGGCCCATGCCCGCGCAGGCGGCGGTGAGATAGCCCTTGTCGAGCATCACGCCGAAGACCATCGGCGCGATGATGCCGCCGACGCTGAGGCCCGTCGACACGATGGCGAAGGCCCGTCCATAGGCGCCCGACGGCACCGACGACTTCACGATGATGTCGCGCGAGGGCAAGGCGATGCCGTTGCACAGGCCGCCGATCGCCGCCACGATCAGCAGCACGGCTTCCGGCATGGCGAACAGGCCGCTGATCACCAGCATCACGCCGGTCCCGCCGAGGCTGAGCCCTGCCACCAGATTGTGCCGGTCGGTCTTGGTGGCGATCACCCCGCCAAGCAACACGCCGAAGGCCATGGTGAGCAGGAAGGCCGAAAGGGCGAGATTGGCAAAGTCGAGCGAGACCTTGTGCAGCTCGTACCAGGTAAGTGCCGCATAGCTCTGCACGCCGATGCCGCCGAGCCCGAGCAGCGCCCAGACCAGCGTATTATTGAGCAGCGCTGGCGAAGTGAGCAGCGAACGCGAGGAAACAGCCTCGGCGGGCCTGCCATCAGCCTTGGTTTCGACCTTGCGCGTCGTGTGATCGCAGCGGAGCGACGATCGGCACAGGATGAGCAGCAGCGCCACCGCGAAGGCCAGCACTGCTGACAGCCAGAAGCCGGCCTCCCAGCCGAGCTGACTGGCGATATAGACCATGGTGATCGGGGCGACCGCCGATCCGAAGAAGCCGGAGAAGGAATGGATGGAGAAGGCGCGCCCTAGCGTGCGCTTGGCGATCTTTTCCGACAGGATGGCGTAGTCCGCCGGATGATAGATGGCATTTGCCGCGCCCGCTGCGATGAAGGCGATGACCATCACCCAGTAATGCGGCATGAGCGGCACCAGGGCGAATGCCGCCCCGGCCAGTACCAGCGCGCCGATCAGCAGTTTCGCGGCATCCACCCGATCGGTGAGGATCCCCGCCGGGGTTTGCAGTACCGTGGTCGTCAGATTGAACAGCGATAGCAGGACGGCAAGCTCGGTGATCCCGATGCCCAGCGCCGAGCTGATGAAGGGCATCAGCGGTGGCAGGGTCAGGATATGGAAATGGCTGATGAAGTGAGCCGAGCTCACATTGGTGACGATCAGCCCGTTGTGCTGGAGCTTCTCGGGAGATGCGCTTGCCTGGACCATGCAGTAACTCACCATTGGGCCAAGGGCCAGCTTTACCATTCCGTCAGCGTCACTGCCAGCCGGAATGCCTTTGACCTGGCCATTGCCCCATTTGCCGTTCGCTATACTCTGGACTAGTTTGTCGTCCAGGGGAAATGGCAGACATGAAATTCATCCACACCGCTGATTGGCAGATTGGAAAATCCTTCCGGCAGTTCGGTGATCGCGAAGCGGTGCTGGCCCGGGCGCGGCTTGAGGCGATCGAGTCGATCGGGAAGCTCGCGATGGAGGAGGGCGCCGCCCACGTCCTCGTCGCCGGCGACATCTATGACAGCGAGGTGCCCTCGAGGCAGACCCTGCTCGCGCCGCTGGAGCGCATGCGCCTTTTTCCCGCCGTGCACTGGCATCTCATCCCCGGGAATCACGACCCCCATCGCCCCCAGGGCGTCTGGGATCGGGCACGGGCCGAATCGCTGCCGGCCAATGTCCATCTGCATCTTGGGCCCGAACCCTTCGAGCTCGGGGAGCATGCCGTTCTCCTGCCGGCGCCGCTCACCCGCAAGAGCGAAGGTGGCGACCTGACCGAATGGATGGACCGCGCCGCAACTCCCGTCGGCCGTGCCCGTATCGGCCTAGCCCATGGTGCCGTGGCCGGCTTCGGCTCGGGGGGCGATGCGGTTAATCCCATTGATCCCGGAAGGCCGCAGCGCGCGGGCCTGGCCTATCTTGCCCTTGGCGACTGGCACCGCACCATGCAGATTGCCCGCGACGTCTGGTATGCCGGCACGCCGGAGCCGGATCGTGCCGGCAGCCAGGAGGTGGGGCAGGCGCTGGTGGTGGAGCTGGCAGGGCCTGACGGCCCCGTCACCGTGACGCCGCGCAGGATAGGCACGTTCCGCTGGCTCAGCCTGACCGAGCATCTGGCTGATGAGGCGGCGGTTGCCGATCTCGAGGCGAAGCTGCGCGCCCTGCCGGACCTGTCATCCCTCGTCCTGCGCCTGCAGCTGGAAGGCCATTTGCCGCTGGCCGCCCGCGCCGATCTTGAGCGCCGTCTCCAGGGGCTTGCCGCCATCCTCTTCGATCTCGCCGCCGATTATTCGAAGCTCATGCTGCGCCCGACGGTTGAAGACCTGGACTCGATCGAGCTTGGCGGCGTGCTGCGCGAGGCTGCTGACCGGCTGATGGCCATGGCGGCCGCGGAAGGTATTTCGGATGAAGATCGCCGGGTCGCTGGCGATGCCCTGATCGAACTCTTCGCCCTGACCCGGGACGACGTAACCGATGCTGCCGTGGCGGAGGTCGCCTGATGCGTATTCTCGGGGTGAGCGTCGAGGGTGTCGGCCGTTTCAGTCGCAGCGCGCGGATCGAGGGCTTTCACGATGGCGTGAATATTCTTGTGGCCCCCAACGAGGCCGGCAAGTCGACCCTGTTCCGTGCCCTGCGCGCCTGTCTGTTCGAGAAGCATTCATCGAAGAACGCCTTCATCTCCAGCCTGCAGACCGAGGGCTCGTCCCTGCCGGTGAGCGTGACGGTGGAGTTCGAACATCAGGGCGCAACCTATCGTCTGTCGAAGTCCTTTCTCCGCAGCACCTCAGCCCGGCTGTATCAGGACGGCCGGGAGATTGCCCGCGACAGGGTGGCGGACGAGAAGGTGCTCGAGCTCCTTGGCCTGTCTGCCGGCAATGGCCGCGGCGCCGTGGATGATGCCGCTTTCGGCCTGCTCTGGGTTGGACAGGGGGGGTCCTTCGAGGTGCCGGAACTGTCCGATGCGGCCAGTTCCGTGCTTGGCGCGGCCATCCAGGCGGAAGTCGGCAATGTGATTGGCAGCGAGCGCGCCCGCTCGATCCTGACCGCCCTGAAGGGCGAGCTCTCGCGCCTGGCGACCGACGGCGGCAAGCCGAAGGCGGGTGGCCCCTGGGCCGATGCCGAGCAGCGTAAGCGTCAGGTCGATGAGGAGCTCGCCGGCATCGAGACGCGGCTCGCGGCCCTCGATCACCAGTTCACCCAGCTTACGGCCCTGAGGCAAGAACGCGCGCTTCTGTCGAATCCTGAAGACATTGCCCGCGAGCAGCAGGAGCTGGATGAGGCCCAGCGCGCCCTGCAGGTGGCCGAAAGCGCGGCCGGCATTCTCGCCCGTTGCGAGGCCGACGAGCGCGAGGCCCGGGTGCTCTGCGAGCGCGAGCGGCAGAAGTTGCAGCAGTTCAACGAACGCGCGGGACGCATCGACGAGGCCCGCGTGAAGCTGAAGGCGATTGCGGAGCGCGAAGCTCCCCTCGCCGAGCAGGACATTGCTGCCCGGACCATGATCCGCGATGCCGGCGCCCGCCTGCAGCAGATCGAGGCGGAGCAGGGCTCGCTGGACCAGCAGGAGCGCCGCCTGCGCGCAATGGCTGAATTACTCGCCCGTGTCGAATCCCGCGACATGCTGAGCCAGCGTCATCGCCAGATCGAGGATCTGGCCCGGCGTCAGGCAGAGAATGCCGCGGCCCTGAAGGCCAATCCGGTGACGGCTGCTGCCTTCGCCACGCTCGAGCAGTATGAGCGCGACCTTGGCATTCTCCGGGCGCGCATCGAGGCGGTCGCCCCCCGGATTTCCGTGACCCTCGGGGCCGCAGGGCAAGGGCGCGTCCGTCTTAATGGTGCCGTCGTGGCTGCTGACACGGCAAGGCCGGTCACCGAGATTCTTACCCTTCAGGTGGGCGACGCAGAGCCTGACGATATCGCCGCCTTCACCATCAGCCCCGCCTCCGACGCACGGCAGGCTGAGCAGTGCCAAGCGATCGAGCGGAAGCTGGCCGCACTCCTTGCTGATCATCAGATGGCAAGCGCCGCTGACATGCGCACCGCCCGGGCCCGTCGTCAGGAGCTGGAAATTGCGGCCAAGTCCCTGGAAGCGGAGGCCTCTGGCCTCGGGCTTGGCCGGGAGACCGCCCCGGCTGCGGCTGCCCGGCTTGCCGCCGAACTGGCCGAGATCGACCGAGAAATGGCCGAGCGTCTTGCCGCCTGGGGCCTCGAGCAGCTGCCGTCGCGGCAGGAGGTCGAGGGCAGCCTGAAGGAACTGCAGGACCGGCGCGATGCCCTGCGGGCCGAGCGCGCGCCCCTCGAAGGGACGATCGCCGCGCGTAATCAGCTGCTTGCCAAGCTTGCTGACCAGCGCGGCCGCCTGCAGGGGAGCCGCAGCGAGATCGAGGGTCGGCTGGCAACCGACCTTGCCCTTCTGCCAGACGATGATCGCGCCCGCCTCATTGCTGAGGCGGAACAGGCCTGCAGCAGGGCCGACGACCTCTATCGCGAGCGTATGGCGGCCCTGGAGGCCCAGCGCCGCACCGCACCTTCGCCCGAGGAGCTTGAGCGTCTGAAGATCCGCGTCACCCGGCTCCGCCAGGCCCAGGACAACCGTAAGGCCCGGCTGGGCGCGCTCGAGCGCGACATCGCCAATCTGGAAGGCCAGATCCAGAGCGCCGGCGGCGATGGCATCGGCGAGCGGCTGGCGGAACTGCGCGAACGGCGCGAGCTCATTGCCCGCGAGGTGGAGCGTCACCGCCTGCGGGCCAGAACCCTGCAATTGCTGCGCGATACGATCAACGAGAGCTACAAGGCCCAGCGTGACCGGCTTTATGCGCCGCTGCAGCGTCATCTCCGTCCGCTGATCAACGATGTCTTTCCCGCCGGCGAGCTTGAGCTCGGCGATGGGTTCTCCGTGTCTGCCCTGCGCCGTGCCGAGCCGCTCGCCGGCGATTTCGACCGCCTCTCCGCCGGTACCCAGGAGCAGATTGCGGTTCTGGTGCGGCTGGCCATGGGCAGCCTGATTGCCGAGCGCGGCCAGCAGGTGCCGATCGTGCTTGATGACGCGCTCGTCTTTTCCGACGACGACCGCATCGAGCGCATGTTCGATGCCTTGAGCCGCGCCGGCCAGAGGCAGCAGGTCATCATCCTCACCTGCCGCACCCGCACCTTCGCCCGCCTGGGCGGCTATCCGCTGTCGATAAGAGAAGACGGGAATTGACTCCTGAAGGTGTCGGGAGTTTATTAGAACAAAACAGGAACATACAGATGTCTGCCAAACGAGAGACATTGGCGGGCCTCCGGCGTCTTCTGGCTGGTATCGATGCCCTGCCTGCACATGAAACGGGGCTGGGCGATGCAGCTCCGGCCAGGGTCACCTTCGGCATGCCCGCCATGGATGCGGCTCTGGGTGGCGGTCTGCCTTTCGGAGCCGTGCATGAAATCTTTCCGGCCGCCAGCGGCGATGGCATGGCCGCCGAAGCCTTTGCCCTGGCCTTTGCGCGCAGGGCGGCGGGGGCGGACCGCACCATCCTCTGGGTGCAGCACGATTGGCTGGCCCGGGAATATGGCATGCCCCATGGGGCTGGCCTGCTGGAATTCGGCATCGATCCGCGGCGGGTGATTCTGGTCCGGGCCCGCGATGTGCTGACGGCGCTCCGGGCCGGCCATGAGGGTTTGCGCTGTGCGGCTCTGGGGACGGTCCTGATTGAGACCTGGGGGGAGGCGAAGGCTTTCGACCTCAGCGCCACCCAGCGCCTTGTCCGGTCTGCCGCCGCCTCCCGGGTGAGCGCCCTGTGCATCCGCCTGGGGGCAGAACCGGCCCCCAGTGCCGCCCTTGCCCGCTGGTCTGTCGCAGCCGCGCCATCCCAGCCGCTGCCGGTGGATGTGCCCGGTCTCAGGCCGCCGGGGCTGCCGGCCTTCATCGTTGAATTGTCCCGGCATCGGGCGGGGTTTCCGCTCCGGCGCTGGCATGTGGAATGGGATCGTGACCACCATGTTTTCCGGGAACCGTCGCTATCTCGCCCTGTGGCTGCCCTTCCTGCCGACCGACCGGCTGCATCGGCAGCGCCGGAGACGGTCGTCCCTTGGCGCCGGGCCAGCTGATCTGCCTCTCGTCGTCCTGCGCCGGGTCAACAATGCCCTCTGCCTCGCCCATGTCGATCAGCGGGGCCTGGACCACGGCCTGATGCCGGGTCTGACCCTGGCCGATGCCCGCATCCGCATGCCTTCCCTGATCACCGTGGACGACGATCCGGCGGCTGATCGCGTGCTGCTTGATCATCTGGCTGACTGGTGTGATCGCTACACCCCCCTGGTCGGCCTCGATGGGCCTGACGGTCTCATGCTCGACATTACCGGCTGCGCCCATCTCTTCGGCGGCGAGCAGGTTCTGCGCGATGACATGACCCGCCGCATCGCCGCCATGGGCTTCACCCTGCGCTCGGCCATTGCCGGCACCCCCGATGCCGCCCGGGCCCTTGCCCGCTTTTCCGAGGGGGGCATCTGTCCGCCCGGCGCCGAGGCCCATGCCGTGCGCCCGCTGCCCGTCCGCGCCCTGGGGCTTGAGGAGGAGACGATCCTCGCCCTGCAGCGTGCCGGCCTTGTCACCATCGCCGATCTGGCCGACCGTCCGCGCAAGCCGCTGGTTGCCCGTTTCGGCCGCGATCTAGTCGAGCGCCTGCAGCGGGTGCTGGGCGAGGTGGATCATCCGATTTCCCCGCGCCGCCCGGTACCGGTGCTCATGGCTGAGCGCCGCTTTCCCGAGCCGCTGGTCCGTCGCGACGACCTGCTCGCCACCCTCACGGCCCTCGGGGAGGAACTGGCGTTGCTGCTAGAGCGCTCAGGCCTCGGCGCCCGTCATTTCGAGGCCGGTTTCTTCCGCGCCGATGGTCAGACCCGCTATATCGATGTAGTCACTGCCCGGCCCCTGCGCGATGCCGATGCGCTCGGCTGCCTGCTCTCGGAGCGCCTGGCTGGCCTTGCGGATCCGCTCGATATCGGTTTCGGCTTCGACGTGATCCGTCTCTCGGTCCGGGCCGTCGAGGCGCTGGCCCCCGCCCAGATTGGCTTTGACCGGCGTGGCGGCGAGGATGAGGCTGTGCTGGCGCTGGTTGAGCGCCTGGCGGCCCGTTTCGGCACCGCCCGCATTCTGGGCTTCACTCCCGGCGACAGTTACCTGCCGGAACAGGCCGCGCGGCTTGAACCGTTCCTGCCACAGGCGGCCGGATCATCCGCTGCCTGGCCTGAGGCGCTGGCCGGGGAGCCGCCCCTGCAACCCTTGCGTCTCTTTGATCCGCCCGAGCCGGTCGAAACCATTGCCGAGGTGCCGGATGGCCCGCCGAAGCGCTTTCGCTGGCGTCGCGTCGTCCATGAGGTGGCTGCCGCCGAGGGGCCGGCGCGCATTTCTGCCGAATGGTGGCGCACAGCGCCGGGAACGGAGCAGGATGCCCTCACTCGCGACTATTTCCGCGTGGAGGATCGCGACGGCCGCCGCTTCTGGCTCTATCGCGACGGCCTCTATGCCCGCGAGACTGACCGGCCCCGCTGGTATCTCCACGGCCTGTTCGCATGACTGACGGCTGGTCATATGCGGAACTGGTTGCCGCCTCCAATTTCTCCTTCCTGCGGGGGGCGTCTCATCCTGCCGAGCTGGTCGAAACCGCGCTGAGGCTGGGCTATGCCGGGCTCGGCCTTGCCGACCGCAATACCGTGGCCGGCGTCGTCCGCGCCCATTCGGCGCTGAAGGCGATCCGCAGCGAACACCGGCATGATCCCGATGCCCCCTGCCACCGTTTCCAGTTGGTGGTAGGTGCCCGCCTGGCCTTTACCGATGGCACGCCCGACATCATCGCCTATCCGGAAAACCGGGAGGGCTGGGGGCGCCTCTGCCGCCTGCTCACCACCGGCAATCTGCGTGGTGCCAAGGGCGAATGCCTGCTTGCCCTGGATGACCTTCTCGATTCCTGCCGCGATCTGTTGCTGATCGCCATGATCCCGGAGCCGGATGGGGCGCGGGCGCTTCTGCCGAAGCTGTGCGAGGCCGCCCCTGGCGCCGTCTGGCTCGGGGTCTCACAGCTGCGCCGAGGCGATGATGCGCGCCGTCTTGCCGCCCTGCGCGCCGCGGCCTCGGCCGCTTCGGTGCCAATCCTTGCCACCAATGACGTTCTCTATCACGTGCCCGAGCGCCGCCCCCTGCAGGATGTCGTCACCTGTATCCGCCTTGGCCTGAAGGTGGCCAGCGCCGGTCGTCTCCTTGCCATGAATGCCGAGCGCTATCTGAAGCCGCCAGCCGAGATGCACCGTCTCTTCCGCCATGCTCCTGAGGCCATCACCGAGGCACGCTGCCTGCTCGCCCGCATCGACTTTTCCCTGGACCAGCTCGGCTATGATTATCCCGAGGAGCCGGTGCCGCCTGGCCGCACGCCCCAGCAGCATCTGGAGGATCTGGTCCATCAGCGGGCGGCGATCCGCTATCCCGAGGGCGTGCCCGATCGCATCTGCCGCCTTCTCGAACAGGAGCTCGCCCTCATCGCCGAGCTCGATTACGCGCGCTATTTCCTCACCATCCACGACATTGTCCGCTTTGCCCAGAACAGGGGCATCCTCTGCCAGGGACGCGGCTCGGCGGCCAATTCCGTGGTCTGCTTTCTGCTCGGCATCACCAATGTCGATCCCATGGAGATTGACGTGCTCTTTGCCCGCTTCATCTCGAAGGAGCGTCAGGAGCCGCCCGATATCGACGTGGACTTCGAGCATGAGCGCCGCGAGGAGGTGATCCAGTATATCTACGAGCGCTATGGCCGCCACCGTGCCGGCATTGCCGCAACCGTCATCTGCTACCGCCCCCGTTCGGCCATCCGCGAGGTGGGCAAGATCCTCGGCCTGTCCGAGGACGTGACCAGCCAGCTCGCCTCAACCGTCTGGGGTAGCTGGGGAGATGGATTGCCGGCCGATCATCTCCGCCAGGCCGGGCTTGATCCGGACAATCCCGAAATCGCCCGCGCCGTCCATTATGCCGAGCAGCTGCTGGGCTTTCCCCGACATCTCTCCCAGCATGTGGGCGGTTTCATCCTGACCCGGACCCGTCTGGACGAGACCGTGCCCATCGGCAATGCCGCCATGGAGGGGCGCACCTTCATCGAATGGGATCGGGACGATATTGACGCCCTCGGCCTCATGAAGATGGACGTTCTGGCGCTGGGCATGCTCACCTGCATCCGCAAGGCTCTGGAATTGCTGAGGGCTCACGGCATAGACGACCGTGATCTCTCTTCTCTCAAGTCCGATGACAGTGCCGTCTATGACATGCTCTGCCGGGGAGATTCGATCGGCGTCTTCCAGGTGGAAAGCCGTGCCCAGATCAACATGCTCCCGCGCCTGCGTCCGCGCGAGTTCTATGATCTGGTCATTCAGGTGGCGATCGTGCGGCCGGGGCCGATCCAGGGGGACATGGTCCATCCCTATCTGCGCCGTCGCAAGGGGCTGGAAAAGCCCGAACTGCCAAGGCCCGGTCCCGGCTATCCCCAGGACGAGCTGCAGCATGTCCTGGGCAAGACCCTCGGCGTGCCCCTGTTTCAGGAACATGCCATGAAGCTCGCCATGGTGGCCGCCGGCTTTACTTCCGAACAGGCCAACGAGCTGCGCCGCGCCATGGCCACGTTCCGCAATGTCGGCACCATCCACAGGTTCGAGGCCCAGTTTGTCGAGGGCATGGTGCGCCGTGGCTATGAACGCGAATTTGCCGAGCGCTGCTTTGCTCAGATACGGGGCTTCGGCACCTATGGTTTCCCCGAAAGCCATGCCGCTGCCTTTGCCCACCTTGTCTATGTTTCAGCCTGGATCAAGTGCTATTACCCAGCAGTCTTTGCCTGCGCGCTGCTCAATTCCCAGCCCATGGGCTTCTATGCCCCGGCGCAGATCGTCCGTGATGCCCGTGAGCATGGCGTCGAGGTCCGTGCCGTCGACGTGAATGCCAGCCGCTGGGACAACACGCTCGAGCAGCGCGCCGATGGCCAGTTCGCCCTGCGCCTTGGTTTCCGCCGCATCGATGGGTTCCGCGAGGCCTGGGCCGATCTTCTGGTCCGCAATCGTCACGGCTTTTATCCTGATCTCGAGATCCTGAAGCGCCGTACCCGACTGCCGCGTCAGGCGCTGGAGAAACTCGCCGATGCCGATGCCTTCCGCTCCCTGGGGCTGGATCGGCGCTTGGCCCTCTGGGCCGTCCGCCGCCTGCCGGACGACGCCCCACTGCCGCTCTTTGCTGCGGCCGATGCGCCAGAGCTCGGCAGCGAGCCGGCGGTCGAGCTGCCCGCCCTGTCACCGGCCGAGCATGTCATTGCCGATTATCAGACAACCGGCCTGTCTCTGAAGGCCCATCCCCTGTCCTTCCTGCGCGAACGCTACCGGGCCATCGGGCTTCTTGCCTGTGCCGAGCTCGCAAGCCGTGCCGACGGGGCCTGGCTGCGCGTGGCCGGCGTGGTCCTGGTGCGCCAGCGCCCGGGCAACGGCAAGGCCATTTTCATCACTCTGGAGGATGAGACCGGCATCTGCAATCTGGTGGTCTGGGCGAGTCTTTTCGAGAAATTCCGCCGTGAGGTAATGGCTTCGCGCCTGCTTGAGGCCGTGGGGCGTCTGCAGAAGAGCGATGAGGGGGTGATCCATCTGATGGTCCATCGCCTGGTCGACCGGACCATCGATCTTTCCGTGATGACCGATCCTGACAGGCCCGTCCTGCGGTCCGCCAGCGATGCCCCGCGACAGCCCTCCGCCCGCGCACCGTCTCCGCGTCATCCGCGCGAGCTGCGCCTTCTGCCAAAGTCACGAGATTTTCATTAGCGCCGGCAGCCGCAAGATGGTTTGAGGCACCAAGGGGAAGGGGGGAGCTCATGGCTGACGGCATCGACCTGAAAATATACTAGAAATCGGAACACCTTCCGCCCGAAGCACTTGCATTGGGCGCTTTCCGCTTGCCATAGTGGAGGGAACCCAAGCTCAGTCCCAACATCGTTCCGTTTCCTGCAACGCGAAGGAATCCGCGCTCGCATCATGCCCGACGACATCCTGCTGATCACCGCCCTGCTTTTGCCATTTATAGGCAGCCTTGTCGCGCTTGTCCTGCCCGACAATGCCCGCAATGCGGAAGCGTGGCTTGCGGGGATCATATCCGTCGTGGCGCTGGGCTGCATGGCCCTTCTCTATCCCGTTGTTGCTGCAGGTGGAACGGTTCGTGTCGAACACGAATGGCTGCCTGTCCTGGGGTTGAATGTCATCCTGCGGCTCGATGGCTTCGCGTGGATGTTCAGCATACTCATCACCGGCATCGGTACGCTGGTGATGCTCTATGCCCGCTACTACATGAACCCGCAGGATCCGGTGCCGCGCTTCTTTTCGTTCCTGCTGGCCTTCATGGGCGCCATGATGGGCGTGGTGCTATCAGGCAACCTGATCCAGCTGGTCTTCTTCTGGGAACTGACCGGTCTCTTTTCCTTCCTGCTGATCGGCTATTGGTATCAGAACGAGGGTTCGCGCGACGGCGCCCGCATGGCTCTGACCGTGACCGGCATCGGCGGACTGTGCCTCTTTGCCGGCATGATCCTGCTCGGACACATCGTCGGCAGTTACGATCTGGACCATGTCCTCGCGGCGGGCGACCGGGTTCGCGCCCACGACCTCTACCTGCCAACCCTGATCCTGATCCTGCTCGGTGCGCTGACCAAGAGCGCTCAGTTCCCCTTCCACTTCTGGCTGCCCCGTGCCATGGCGGCGCCCACGCCGGTCTCCGCCTATCTGCACTCGGCTACCATGGTAAAGGCGGGCGTGTTTCTGCTGGTGCGCCTGTGGCCGGTCCTGTCCGGCACCGAGGTGTGGTTCTGGATCGTGGTGACGGTCGGCCTTACCACCCTGCTGGTCGGCGCCTACCTCGCCATCTTCCAGCAGGATTTGAAGGGCCTGCTCGCCTATTCGACCATCAGCCATCTGGGGCTCACGACCCTCATGCTGGGCATTGGCAGCCCTCTTGGCGTCGTCGCCGCGATCTTCCACATCATGAATCATGCGACCTTCAAGGCGTCGCTGTTCATGGGTGCGGGCATCATCGATCATGAAAGCGGCACCCGCGACATCCGTCGCCTGAGCGGCCTCTATCATTTCATGCCGATCACCGCGACCCTGGCGATGGTTTCAGCCGCCGCCATGGCGGGCGTGCCGCTGCTCAACGGCTTCCTGTCCAAGGAAATGTTCTTCGCCGAGGCGATCCAGGACCACGTGAAGTCTTTCCTGGACGATGCACTGCCCTATGTCGTGACGTTGGCCAGTATGTTCAGCGTGGCCTATTCGCTGCGCTTCATCCATGGCGTGTTCTTCGGTCCGCCGGCAGAGGATCTGCCTCGTACCCCCCACGAGCCGCCGCACTGGATGCGCTTCCCCGTGGAGCTGCTGGTTCTGCTCTGCCTGCTTGTGGGCATCATTCCGTCCTGGACGGTGGGCCCCTTCCTGTCGGTGGCGGTGCAGTCGGTCCTCGGGCAGGAAACGCCTTATTACAGCCTCGCCCTCTGGCACGGCTTCAACCTGCCGCTGCTCATGAGCGCCATCGCCATGACCGGCGGCGTGATCCTTTATCTGTTGCTGCAGAACTATCTGCGCAGCGGCGCCGATGGGCCGCCCTTCCAGTATCTCATCAAGGACCGCCGCATCTTCGAGCGCAGCCTGGTGATCCTCTCCTGGCGCTGGGCCCGCTCCCTAGAGCAGATCCTCGGTACCCGCCGTCTGCAACCGCAGCTGCGTCTTCTGGTCTATGCTGCGATCATTGCGGCAGCCGTTCCCCTGGTGATCCGCGGCTTAAACCTGAGTTTCGCCAACCTCACCCCGGTCGATCCGGCCTTCGTCCTGGCCTGGGGCGTAGGCATCGCCTGCGCCGTGGCGGCCGCCTATCAGGCGAAATATCACCGTCTTGCCGCGCTGGTTCTCCTCGGCGGCGCCGGCCTCTTCACTTGCCTCGCCTTCGTCTGGTTGTCGGCCCCTGACCTCGCGCTCACCCAGCTCTTGGTCGAGATCGTCACCACCGTGCTCATCCTTCTCGGGCTGCGCTGGCTGCCGAAGCGCATCCCCACCATGGATGACCTCATGCCCGGCACGGCTGCCCGCTGGCGGCGCATTCGCGACCTGGCGCTGGCCATCATCTTCGGCGGCGGTCTGGGTGCGCTGTCCTATGCAATCATGACCACGCCCCAGGGGGCGACCATTGCTGGCGATTTTCTCATGCGCGCCTATCCGGAAGGCGGTGGCACCAATGTGGTGAATGTCATTCTGGTAGACTTCCGCGCCTTCGATACCATGGGCGAGATCGCGGTGCTCGGCATTGTCGCCCTGTCGGTCTATGCCCTGCTGCGCCGCTTCCGCCCGGCGCCCGACAGCATCGACGTTCCGGAGCAGCAGCGCATTCAGAACGCCTATGACGCCGGGCACCCCGAGCGTCAGTCGGGCTCGACCATCGTCGATTATCTGCTGGTGCCGGCGGTGATCATGCGCCTGCTCTTCGCCGTCATCGCCACCTTTGGCCTCTATCTCTTCCTGCGTGGGCATGACATGCCGGGCGGCGGCTTCGTTGCCGGCCTCACCCTGGCCGTTGCCTTCATTCTTCAGTATATCGCTGGTGGCACCCGCTGGATCGAGGCGCGCATCCGCGTGCTGCCGGTACGATGGATTGCCTTCGGCCTGCTGAGCGCTGGCCTTACCGGTCTTGGGGCGATCCTGGCGGGCTATCCCTTCCTCACCAGCTATTTTGCCTATAAGGACATGGGCTTCCTTGGGAAGGTTCCCGCAGCCAGCGCCCTGGCCTTTGATCTCGGCGTGTTCCTCACGGTGGTCGGCGCCACCGTGCTCATGCTGATCGCCCTCGGCCACCAGTCGATCCGCAGCCACAAGAAGCCCAGGCCCGCCGCCCCACAGCCTGAAGCGGAATCTGCCCCGGAGGGCGTGGTCTGATGGAACTGCTGGTTGCCATTGCCATCGCCGCCCTGTCCGGCTCCGGGATCTGGCTACTGCTGCGGCCACGCACCTATCAGGTGATCATCGGCCTGTCGCTTCTCTCCTATGCGGTGAACATCTTCATCTTCAGCATGGGCCGCCTCAGGGTCGGTGCACCCCCTCTGGTCGAGCCAGGCGTTGTGCCCGATCCGTCCCAGTTCGCCGATCCGGTGCCGCAGGCCCTGGTGCTCACCGCGATTGTCATCAGTTTCGCCATGACCGCGCTGTTCCTGGTCGTGCTGCTCGCCTCGCGCGGCCTCACCGGGACAGATCATGTCGATGGTAGGGAGCCGGAAGAATGACCGATTGGCTCCAGCATCTCATCGTCATGCCCATCCTGCTGCCCCTGCTGACCGCGGGGCTCATGCTGCTGCTTGACGAGCGCAATCGCATCGTCAAGGCGACGCTCAACCTGCTGTCCACGTCTGCCCTGCTGGCGATCGCCATCGCGCTGGTGGTGACGGCCGACAGCAGCGATCATGCCGGCGGTGTGACCGTCTATCTGCTCGGCAACTGGCCGCCGCCGATTGCCATCGTGCTGGTCCTTGACCGGCTCGCCGCCCTGATGCTGCTGGTCACCAGCATCCTTGCCCTGTGCGCCCTGCTGTTCTCGCTCGCCCGCTGGCATGCTGCCGGCCCCCACTTTCATCCGCTCTTCCAGCTCCTGCTGATGGGCGTGAACGGCGCCTTCCTCACCGGCGACCTGTTCAACCTCTTCGTCTTCTTCGAGGTGATGCTGGCGGCGTCCTACGGCCTTGCCCTCCATGGCTCGGGCCGCGTCCGCGTGCGCGCCAGCCTGCATTACATCGCCTTCAATCTGGCGACCGCCATGCTGTTCCTGATCGGGGTCAGCATGATCTATGGCGTCACCGGGACCCTCAACATGGCCCATCTCGCCACCCGCATTCCGCTGGTCGAGCCGGAGAGTCGCGTTCTGCTCGAGATCGGCGCCGCCGTACTCGGCATTGCCTTCCTCGTCAAGGCGGGGATGTGGCCGCTGAGCTTCTGGCTGCCAACCACCTATGCCGCGGCCTGCGCGCCGGTGGCCGCCATGTTTGCCATTCTGAGCAAGGTTGGCATCTATGTCCTGCTCCGGCTCTGGCTCTTGCTGTTCGGAACCGAGGCCGGGGCCAGCGCCTTCCTTGGCAGTCACTGGCTGCTGGCAGGCGGCCTCATGACTGTGCTGTTTGGCTCGGTGGGCGCTCTTGCCTCGCAGGATCTCCGCCGCCTGGCCGGGTTCTCGATCCTCGTCTCCTCGGGCACCCTGCTGTCGGTGATGGCCATCGGCCGCGAGGGGGTAACCAGCGGCGCATTATTCTACCTGGTGAGCTCGACCCTGGCGCTTGGCGCCTTCTTCCTGCTGATCGAACTGCTTGAACGCGACCGCGACCCGGGCGCCGACATTCTGGCGGTGACCATTGAGGCCTTCGGTCTCTCGGAAATGGACGAGCCCGAGGAGGAACAGGAGGTGGGCGTGGTTATTCCCGCCACCATGGCACTGCTGGGCGTGAGCTTCGTGGCCTGCGCGTTGATCATCGCCGGGCTGCCGCCCCTGTCGGGCTTCATCGCCAAGTTCGCGATCCTCACGGCCATGTTCAATCTCGGCGATGCCGCTCGCGTGCCGCTTGAGGTCTGGCTGCTGCTGATCATGATCGTCGGCTCCGGCATAGCCGCGCTGATCGCGGTGACCCGCGCTGGCATCCGCACCTTCTGGACGCCCTTCGAGCTGACTGTCCCGCGCATCGGCGTGATCGAGATGCTCCCCGTGGCCATGCTGCTGCTGGCCTGCCTGGCCATGACAATCCAGGCCGGGCCGATCATGCGCTACATGCGCGCAACGGCCACCACGCTTCATGCGCCGCATGGTTATGTCAATGACGTACTGACCGCCTCACCGCTTGAGGCTGGCAGCGCGATAGGGCAGGGGAGGACGGCCCCATGAGCCGGTTCTTCCCCTATCCGGTCCTCTCGGTGCTGCTGCTCGTCATGTGGCTGCTGCTGAACGAGACGCTTGCCCCGGCCCAGGTTCTGCTTGGCCTTGTCATCGCCTTCCTCGGTCCTCATCTCACCGCCCGACTGGAGTCGCCGCGCGGCCGCATCCGCCGGCCACGCGCCATCTTCCGGCTTATCGGCTATGTCCTTGCCGATATCGTGCGCTCCAACCTTGCCGTGGCGAAGCTCTGCCTGAGCCCGTCCCAGGAGGGGTTCAGCTCCGGCTTCGTCAATATCCCCCTTGACCTGCGCGACCTCAACGCGCTGGCCGTTCTCTCCTGCATCATTACCGCCATTCCGGGGACGGTCTGGGTCAGCTATGATCGGTCCAAGAACCTGCTGCAGATCCACGTTCTCGATCTCGTTAGCGACGACATTTGGCACGAGACCATCAAGCAGCGTTACGAGCGCCTGTTGATGGAGATCTTCGAATGACCGCGAATATCCTCTACTGGTCGCTCATTGCTGCACAGGCCGCCATCGGCATCGCCATGGCGCTGGCAGCGCTGCGCATGCTGCGCGGGCCCCGCGCCCAGGACCGTGTTCTGGGGCTCGATGCCCTCTACGTGACGGCGATGCTGCTGATGGTTACCTTCGGCATCCGAACCGGCAGCACCGCCTATTTCGAGGCCGCGTTGGTCATAGCCCTTCTGGGCTTCGTTGCCACCGTGGCGCTGGCCAAGTTCCTCATGCGCGGCGAGGTGATCGAATGATCGACACGCCCACCGCCTTGCCCGCCGCCATGACTGCGCTGCCGCCCTGGGCGGCTCTGCTTACGGCGCTGCTCGTGCTCGCCGGTGCCGCCTTCACCCTCATTGGCTGCATCGGGCTCACGCGCTTCCAGTCCTTCTACCAGCGGGTCCATGCCCCGACGCTGGGTACCAGCCTTGGCACCATCCTCACCCTGATCGCCTCCATGCTCTATTTTTCCCTGGCGGGTGGGCGGCTGGTGATTCATGAGATCCTGATCGCGGTTTTTGTCACCGTGACCACGCCGGTGACCCTCGTTCTGCTCGTCCGCGCTTCCCGCTACCGCGACCTTGCCGAAGGCCCCCAGGCAACTGGCATCATCGGCATGCCCGACGACCTGACGAAGCCCGCAGACACTGCCGAATCGGACGAAACCAAGCCTTCCGCCTGACCCAAGGATTGACCATGACCTCCCCCAGCTCATTCCGGCAGCGGCTTCTGGCGCGCGAGACCCTGCTCGGCACCTTCGTGCAGTCGCCTGCCGTGCACCCGGTGGAGATCCTGGGACGCGCGGGTTTCGACTTCATCGTCCTCGACGGTGAGCATGGCCCCTTCGATCGCACATCTCGCGACCTCTGCATTCTGGCTGCTCAGGCCACGCGCACGCCGTGCCTCATGCGCGTGCCCGAGGGCTCGCCGGCCCAGCTGCTGGCGGCGCTTGATGATGGTGGCGACGGCGTGGTCGTGCCCCATGTCACCTCCGCCGCCGTCGCCCGCGAGATTGCCGCTGCCTGCCGCTACCGGACGGGCAATCGCGGCTTCACCAATTCCACCCGCGCCGGTGATTACGGCGCCTGGTCCATGTGGGAGCATGTCGACCGCAGTGATGCGAACGTCGTGGTCGCCGCGATCATAGAGGACATCCAGGCGCTGGATGAGATTGACGAGATTGCCGCCGTCGATGGCATCGACGTCCTGCTTATCGGCCGCGGCGATCTCACCATGGCCTATCGCGCCCCCTCAGCCGAGGCACCCGAAATTGTGGCGGCCACCGCGCGGATTGCCGAGGCTGCCAGCAAGGCCGGGAAGCCCGCATGGATCAATGTCGGCAGCGTCGAGGAAGCCGAGGCCATGAAGCGCGATTACGGCATCACCTGTTTCTCGACGGGCAGCGATCAGGGCTTCCTGCGCTCGGCCGCCCTGTCGGCGGTGAAGGCCTTTGCCGGTTTCCGCAAGGCCTGAGGTCAGGAGGTCGCGGCCTCGGTATCGGCTTCCGTCTGGAACACCTGGGCCAGTGTCTGCAGCGCCTGCTCGAGCTGCGCCCGCTGACTGATGGCGCCGAGGCTGATCCGCACCATGCGCGGCTCCGGACCGCTCACGTGAAACGCATCGGCGCCAATGATGCCGAGCCCCTGGCGTCCTGCGGCGGCAATCAGCTCAGCAGCCGACCAGTGATCGGGCAGGGGCTGCCAGACATGCAGGCCTTCCGGCTGGGCAGATCCGCCCGCTGGAAGGATCCGTCGCGCCAGTGACTGGCGCTCCCGTGCTTCTGCCCGTACGCCATCGCGCAAGGCCATCGCCATGCCGTTGCGGATCCACAAGGTGAGCAGGGCAACCATCATCGGTGCGGGCATCTGCACCAGGGCGCGTCCGGCCTGGGCCAGCGCCTCCCCGGAATCCGTCGAGGGTGGCACCACGAAGGCGCAGCGCAGGCCCGGCGTCAGGCATTTCGACACCGTTGAGATGTGGTAGGCCGCATCTGGCACCAGAGCTGCGATGGCCGCAAGCGGATGGGTGGCGAGAACCGCATAGGGATCGTCCTCGATCAGCCGCAGACCGGCGCGTCGTATGGCCTCCGCAAGCGCCTGCCGCCGGGCGGGCGGCATGGTGACGGCGGTGGGATTGTGCATGGTCGGTGTGAGATAGACGAGGCGCGCCTCTTCCCTCAGGCAAGCTTCTTCGAGTGCGGCCGGTGCCATGCCATGTTCGTCGCCGGCAACGCCCACGAGCCTCAGCCCCATCTGTCGGGCAAGCTGAACCATCCCTGGATAGGTGAGTTCATCAGTCAGCACGGCATCTCCGGCCCCTGTCTCGACCGACAGGATCGCCGCCAGGGCCGCCTGTGCCCCCGCCATGATCACCACCCGATCGGACTCAAGGCGGCCGAGCACCGGTTCGAGCCACGCAGCCCCAGCCGAGCGATCGGCCAGCGCACCCGGCCCTGAGTGATAGGACATGAGCTGCTCGACATTGCTCCGCCGGAGAATGTCGCTCACCCCGGTTTCGATCAACTCGCCAAGCCGCATGTCCTTCGGCGCCGGCGGGATGTTCATGGACAGATCAAGCGGCGGTGTCAGCCGGTTTTCCTGGCTGGCTACGAAAGTGCCGCGCCCCGGTATGGCGACCAGCAAGTTGCTCTTGCGGGCTGCCGTATAGGCACGGGTGACGGTGGTGAGGTCAACCCCGAGCCGGGCTGCCACCAGCCGCTGCGGTGGCAGTCTTTCGCCGGCTCTCAGGGTGCCGGTTTCGACCGCGGCAGTGATCGCATCCAGGATCTGCTGATAGATCGGAGTGGCGCCGGGTCTGACATGCGGCAACCATCCCTGATCGTCCTCAGTTGATAACATGCGTCAATCCTGCGCGATCCATACAATTGAAAAAAATGTATGCAGGTTATAGATGCAGCACGCAAGCGGTGGATCGCCGCGATGCCGGCATGACCGAAAGGACGCAACATGAAAAACGGTCTGATAGTAGCACTCGCCGTCTTGGCGGTCCTTGTCACGGCTTGGATGGCCAAGCAGGGGCTGGACCTGTCGGAAGGCACTGAGATGAGCGTTGACGGTTATGCGGCGATGATCGCGGGCGTGGTGGTTTCGCTGGCGGTCGGCATCGTACTGATGGCGCTGGTCTTCTTCTCGTCACGTCGTGGTTATGATGAGGCCGCGGCACTCGATCGGCAGCACGGCGACGATCAGGACTTCCGCTGATTTCGGCCGCAAAGCGCGCCCGGTGTGCCTTGCCTGAATGGTGGGGCGCTGTCGGCTGAAGTGCCCAAGGCCCTTGTTCTGCAGCGTCGGTCGCGCCTATGGTGCGGCATCGTCAATCTGCCAGAATGTCCCGAATATGCCCTTGCTCGACCGTTCGCGCTCGCTTCTCCTGGTGATCGACCTTCAGGAACGGCTGATGCCGGCCATTGATCAGGCCGATGAGGTTCTTGCCAATGCCGAGCGCCTCGTCTCCGGTGCGGAGCTGCTCGGCGTCCCGGTCGTCATTACCGAACAATATCCGCGCGGCCTGGGGCCCACGGTGCCCTCGCTGGCCGGTAGGGGCAAGGTCATCGAGAAGATGTCCTTCTCCGCTTGGGGAGCGCCTGATTTCGCAGAATCCCTCAACCGCGGCCAGATTGTGGTGATCGGCACCGAAGCCCATATCTGCGTATGTCAGACGGTGCTCGATCTTTTATCCCATGGCTATCGGGTATCGGTTGTTGCCGATGCGGTAGGCTCGCGCCGCCCGCATTCCAGGACCACGGCTCTGGAGCGTTTGGCCCGTCATGGCGCCGATGTGGTGACCACCGAGATGGCACTCTTCGAGTGGACCGGCACCGCGGCTGACGCGAACTTCAAGCAGATTTCCGCCCTCATCAAGTGAGCCGGCCAATACGCTGACTTGCAGGCGCATTGGCGCACCTTGGCGCAAAGGGGGCGCCGTACTGGCACAACCGGCGTCGCAAGCTACCGTTGACGTCAAGATCAATGTGACTTCGTGTTTCTGCCGAAACAGAACGACCGCCGGCTGATGCCGACGGTCGCTGTTCGTCCGGCTTTCGACGACTGTCAGATCACATAGGATCTGAGGGGTTCGAAGCCGTTGAAGCCTACAGCCGAATAGGTCGTGGTATAGGCTCCGGTCCGGTCGATCAGCACCTCGTCTCCGATGGTCAGCGCCAGCGGCAGCAGATAGGGCGTTTTCTCGTACAGCACGTCGGCCGAATCGCAGGTCGGACCGGCGATGATGCAGGTGCCGACCTCGCCGCCGTCATGGGGCGTGACGATCGGATAACGGATCGCCTCGTCCATTGTCTCGGCCAGGCCGCCGAACTTGCCGATGTCAAGATAGACCCATCGCACGTCGTCGTTGTCGTGTTTGCGGGAGACCAGCACGACTTCCGCCTTGATCACGCCAGCATCGCCAACCATGCCCCGGCCGGGCTCGATGATGGTTTCGGGGATATGGTTGCCGAAATGCTTGGAGATCGCATGCGTGATGCTCTGGCCATAGGCTGCCATCTCCGGAATGTCCTTCAGGTACCGGGTGGGGAAGCCGCCGCCCAGATTGACCATGGACAGCTGGATGCCGCGATCGGCCAGCTTGCGGAAGATCTCGGCGCTCTGCATCAGCGCGGAATCCCAGCCTTCCACATTGGTCTGCTGCGAGCCCACATGGAACGACACGCCATAGGCGCGCAGTCCCAGCTCGTGGGCGTGGGTGAGCACGTCCACCGCCATTTCCGGGGCGCAGCCGAATTTACGCGACAGCGGCCATTCGGCGCCTGCACCGTCCGTCAGGATGCGGCAGAAGACCCGGGCACCGGGTGCGGCGCGGGCGATCTTCTCAACTTCCTCGACGCAGTCCACCGCGAACAGGGTGACGCCGCGCTCGTGCGCCGCCGCGATGTCGCGCTCCTTTTTGATGGTATTGCCATAGGAGATGCGCTCAGGCCCCGCGCCGGCGGCCAGTGCCATGTCGATCTCGTTCACCGAGGCGGTGTCGAAGCTCGAGCCGAGCTCGGCGAGCAGCGCCAGGATCTTCGGATCGGGATTGGCCTTCACCGCATAGTAGATGGCGGCATCCGGCAGGGCGCGACGGAAGGATTCGTAATTGTCGCGCACCACCTCGAGATCGAGGACCAGGCACGGGCTCGGGGGGCGCTGGGTTGCGATGAAGTCGAGGATGCGTTCGGTTGCCATCTGCGGGTCTCCCAAAAGCCGGACAAGGATTGAAGGAGCAGAATCCCAATTGCTCACGCACGACGGTGGAAACCGTGCGGGAAGCCTGTGAACTCAGCCTTTGGTCTACGAAGCCGGTTTCCCGTCTCCGTATGCCGATGTGCTGCCTTTGCTTGGTGGGATGGACCCAACCGCACTTTAGGCAAGGATGGTGTGCCTCTTCAGTAACGCTGATCTATGGACGATCAGACCGAGACCAAAAAAGCCCGCACCGTCGTTGCTTCAAGGCGCCCCGCGACCCTGGAGAAGGGTCACGCTCGGTTCCCAAGGGAACCGTGTACCTGACCGGTGGTCCTGTCCGTTGCTTCGGCAGGCCGGCGGGCGCCCACAGGCACGTGCGACTCTGGGCAGGACGGATATGATAAATTCCGCCATCATAATCAAGGAAAAAAATACGGCATTTACCAAGACTTGCCCGAAGGCGGCAGGATTGGCCGGAGACGGCGCTTTTAATGAGCGCGACTGTTGAGGTCTTTCCTTCGGGACGCTTGTCTTGGGGATGCGGTGGACGTTCAGCTGTTGCCGGAAGTTCAATGTATTTGATTGTTTCCCTGTCGCAGGCATCGGGTTTTTTGGTGAGAAAGTTTGATTGATTCTAAACTGTCCGGGCAGCGGTGAAGCATTCAGTTGATTACCTGCAGAAATTCGGCGCCATCCCCTGACAATCATATCCAGATCTCTTTCGCGCCGATTCGCCAAAGCAGCCCAGAATTTGACTTTCGTAGGCTTGAAACGTCCGTCGAATGCCCTCAGACTTGCAGCCATCAAGATGACTCGGCTGGCACGACTGGCCGAGCATACAGGGAGGTAAACATGAAGTTCTGGGGAGCGTTCGCCGCTGCGACTCTGCTTGCGGCCATGTCCTGGTCTGCTCGGGCGCAGGATTATCCCACCGGACCGGTCACCATCGTGGTGCCCTTCTCCGCCGGAGGACCGACCGATACGGTGACGCGTCTCGTGGCCGATCCCATGAGCAAGGTTCTGGGCAAGCAGGTTGTGGTGCAGAATGTTGGCGGCGCCGGTGGTACGCTGGGCGCCGGCCAGGTGGCCAAGGCCAAGCCCGATGGGCACACGCTTCTGCTCCACCACATCGGCATGTCCACCGCGCCGACCCTCTATCGCAACCTGGCCTACAAGCCGACGGAGGATTTCGAACCGATCGGCCTTGTAACCGAGGTGCCGATGGTGATCGTTGCCCGCAAGGATTTCCCGGCCAACAATCTCGCGGAATTCATCGAATACGTGAAGGCCAACAAGGACAAGATAACCTATGCCAATGCCGGCATCGGTGCCGCTTCCCATCTCTGCGGCATGCTGCTTATGGAGGCCATCGGGACGGAGCTGACCACCGTGCCCTATCAGGGCACCGGCCCAGCGCTGACCGATCTGGTCGGCGGTCAGGTCGACATCATGTGCGATCAGACCACCAACACCACGGGTCAGATCAAGGCCGGCGAGATCAAGGCCTATGCGGTGACCACGCCCCAACGGCTCGACGCACTGCCGGATCTGCCGACAGCGGCAGAAGCGGGACTCCCCGGCTTCGAAGTCACCGTCTGGCATGGCCTCTATGCGCCCAAGGGCACGCCTGCGCCGGTGATCGAGAAGCTGCAGCAAGCCCTCCAGGCGGCCCTCAAGGACGAGAATGTGGCCAAGCGCTTTGCCGATCTCGGCACCAGTCCTTCGCCCGAGGAAGACGCCACGCCGCAAGCTCTTGCCGATCATCTGAAGGCCCAGATCGATCTCTGGAAGCCGGTGATCGAGAAGGCCGGCGTCTACGCCCAGTAACGCTTGGAGCCCCGGTCACGCCATTGGCCGGGGCCCGATGCCGCTGCCTCCACGGCCCGGTGGCAGACCTTCGATTGTGCGCGAGGGCGAGTTTGCATGCGGAATTCAGTGCGGGATCTTCTGGCCGGCCTGGCCTTCATGGCCTTCGGACTGGCCTTTGCGATAGCTTCCTTGGGGTATGATCTCGGCACCGCCCTGCGCATGGGGCCGGGCTATTTCCCCCTTGCCTTGGGATGCGTGCTGGCCCTTCTCGGCCTCGTGATCGCCGCCAAGGGCCTCACGGATGGCGGCAGGGAAGTCATGCACCGCGTCCCCTGGCGCGCCCTGCTGCTGCTTCTCGGCGCCCCTATCTTCTTTGGCCTGACCATCAAGGGACTGGGGCTCGGGCCGACCCTTTTCGTGACCGTCATGATGAGCGCCCTGGCCAGCCGCGAGATGACCATCGGCACGGCCATGGTGCTCGCCTTACTGCTGACGGTCTTCTGCGTGGCCATCTTCGTCTATGGCCTGTCGGTGTCGGTGCCTGTCATCGGCCCCTGGCTCTCCTTCTGACGGATTCGGGGGATGGATATCCTTGCCAATCTGGGCCTTGGCTTTGTGACGGCACTGTCGCCGGTCAATGTCCTCTACTGCTTCGTGGGGGTGTTGCTTGGCACCCTGGTCGGCGTTCTGCCCGGCATCGGGCCCACGGCGACAGTGGCCATGCTCCTTCCTATCACCTTCAGCTTCGAGCCGGTCACCGCCCTGATCATGCTTGCCGGCATCTATTACGGCGCGCAGTATGGTGGCTCCACCACCGCGATCCTCATCAATCTGCCGGGCGAATCATCCTCCGCCGTAACTGCCATCGACGGCTATCAGATGGCGCGTCAGGGCAGGGCAGGGGCGGCTCTGGCCGTGGCGGCACTGGGCTCCTTCTTTGCCGGCACCGTCGCCACCATGGCCGTTGCGCTGTTTGCCCCGCCGCTTGCCCGCATGGCGCTGAAATTCGGACCGCCGGAATATTTCTCGCTCATTGTCCTGGGGCTCGTGGCCTCGATCATCCTTGCCCATGGCTCGATCCTCAAGGCGCTGGCCATGATCGTACTCGGCCTGCTCCTCGGTCTCGTCGGCCAGGACATCTATACCGGCACGCCGCGCTTCACCTTCGGCCTGTTCGAGCTCTATTCCGGCATCAACTTCGTTTCCGTCGCTGTCGGCGTTTTCGGTGTCGCCGAAATCCTGCGCAATCTTGAAACCGAGTCAAAACGCGAGGTCCTGGTCAAGAAGGTCACCGGCCTGTGGCTCACCCTCGATGAATTCCGGAAGTCCTGGGCACCTGTCCTGCGCGGCACGGCCCTGGGCTCGATTCTCGGCATCTTGCCTGGCGGCGGCCATATCCTCTCGTCCTTTGCATCCTATTCGATTGAGAAACGGATCTCCCCCACCCCGGAAAGATTCGGCCATGGCGCCATCGAGGGCGTGGCCGCGCCCGAATCCGCCAACAACGCCGCCGCCCAGACCTCATTCATCCCGCTGCTGACCCTCGGCCTCCCCGCTCACCCGGTTATGGCGCTGATGGTGGGCGCCTTCATCGTCCAGGGCATTACACCGGGTCCGAACGTCATCCGCGATGAGCCAGCCCTGTTCTGGGGGCTCATTGCCTCCATGTGGGTCGGGAACCTGATGTTGGTGCTGCTGAACCTGCCGCTTATCGGCATTTGGGTCCGAATGCTGACCATTCCATACCGGGTGCTGTTCCCGGCCATCATCGCCTTCGCCTGCATTGGCTGCTATTCTCTCGACCAGAACGTCTTCGACATCTATGCGATCGCCGTTTTCGGCGTGATTGGTTATGTCCTGGTCAAGCTCGGTTGCGAACCGGCGCCGCTTCTGCTCGGCTTCGTGCTCGGTCCGCTGCTCGAGGAACACATGCGGCGCGCCATGATCATCTCCCGCGGCGATCCCATGATCTTCGTGACCCGCCCGATCAGCGCTGCCCTGCTGGCCATGTCTGTCGCGGTGCTGGTGATCACCTTCCTGCCGATGATCCGCCGCAAGCGTGAGGAAGTCTTCATCGAGGAAGACTGACCCGCTCATCTGATCGCCGCGCTGGAAGGGACCGATGCCGGGAGCGCCCCCCGGATCCGTCAACTGTTGCCCTACGTCATCAGCCGACAACTTCTCGCGCGCCTGTCTTGTCGGGCTGTCATTGCAATTATAAGTTGCAATGCAAGCCAACCCTCCAGACGATGGCGCATGGGCCATGGATCATCCAAAATACCAGCCTGCACCCCGGGGTCACAGCTTCCGCTGGCTGCTGCTCGGCCTGATGATGTTCCAGATTCTCGCCTTGACGGTCTGCCAGTATGCCATCGTCGCCGTTATGCCGACCCTTGTGCGAACCTTCGGACTGGACCGGGAAGCAACCGCCCTTATCATCATCGCCTTTGGCCTCGGCTTCGCCATGGGGCCGATCATCGGCGGTCTGCCGCTTGACCGTTACGGCGCCAGGATGCCGGTTCTTGCTGCATTGACCCTCGCCCTCGTGGGACTGGCCCTGGTGGCCGGCGCAGCAGGTAGCCTCATGCTGCTGTTCTCGCGCGCCCTGCTGGGCGTGGCCGCCGGCCTTCTCATGACTTCAACCGTGCGCTTCGTCGCCAACTGGTTTTCGCTACATGAACGGGGCAAGGCCTTCGCCCTGCTGCTCTGGCCCATTCCGCTCGGCATGGCGCTGGCCCCCGAATTCCTGCCCCAGTTCCGCGCCTGGCTCAGCGGCTGGGGGCCTGGTGAATGGCGGCTGCTGTTCATCCTGCTCGGTCTCACCGTGCTGGTGAGCGCTGTTGCCTGGCTGCGCCTCTATACCGATGATCCCTCGCGCTCGCCCCATGTTTCCGCCCGCGAACTCGCAGCCATAGGGCGCGGCATCCAGCACCGTCACCGCCGTGGAACCACGAAGCATCGCGCGCCAGAGGACGGGCACCGGCGGAAAGCGGTGATGCTGACCATCCTCGTCAACACCTTCGCCCTGATGGTTGCGGGCTACACCCTGTTCTTCGCCCTGGTCTGGATACCGGACCGCATCCTCACCCAGACCGACTGGGACAGCCCCGCTTCCATCTATCTGGGCTTCATCCCCTGGCTCGCCGGTGCTGCCGGTGCCCTGGTCGGCGGGCTTCTGTCGGATGCCATGCTGCGGCGGGCAGGCTGGCTGCGGATGGCTCGCTCGCGCATCCTGACCTGGTCGGCCGTGATCGCCTGGTTCCTGATTACTCTCGTCATCCTCATGCCGGCGGATATCGCTGCGCGCGCCCGCTTCGTCCTGCTGCTGATCGCTGCCCTTGTGGCGCTGGTCTTCACGGCCCTGCCATCTCTGCTGGCCACCAATGTGGACCTTCTGCAGCGTGTGCCTTCGTTCGTCAGCGGCATCATGCTCACCCTCATGGTGATGGCCGCTCTCGTGGCGCCGTCCTTGAGCCAGCTTCTGGGCCATCTCGGCGGCAGCGATCTCTATCCGATGCTGGTCGTCTCGGCCCTCAACTGCCTCATGATCCTGCTCACCCACGCCTTCCACCGGCCGGATGACAGCCTCGACGACCGCTGGAATGGCCAAGCCTGACAAAAAAGGAAGGCGCGGATGCATGACGCGCCTTCCCCTGTCTGGGACGGAATGTACTGGCAGATCCGGCCGTTGCAGGACCGGCGGCCAGTCGCCCGATTTCACTCGCAGACCAGCCGGCCGTCCATATTGGCGATCGGCCCGCGGCAGCGGTCGAGCCGGATTTCGGTTTCGCGCCACTTGCCGTTCATGCGACGGCAATCGGCGTACAGGCGATTGCCGACCACCGTGGCGTCCCGGCACGACATCTTCCAGCTTCCGGGCGGCAGCTGCCAGTCACGCCCGCGATCGCACACCAGCCGCCCGTTGTCATTGGCGATGTCGCCGCGGCACTTGTCGATGCGGATGGAGGACAGTGTCCACTTGCCGTTGCGCTTCTGGCAGTTGGCGATCAGCATGCCGCCGACCATCCGGCCATCACGGCACGACATCTTCCAGCTGCCTCGGGGCAGGGGGCCGAAGCCGCCGCCGCCCCCACGGATGCAGACTAGATTGCCGTTGTCATTGGCAATGTCGCCACGGCAGTCTGCAATGTCGAGCTTGGTCGGCTTCCACGATCCGTCGCGGCGTTGGCAGTCAGCGACGATGCGGGCCTTGGGCGTGCCAAGATGCTTGTAGGTAATATTGCGGCAGCTGTTCAGATAGCTGCCGGGAACCTGGGCCTCGGCTGGCATGGTGATGCCGGCGCAGGCGAGGATCAGGCTGCCGATCATGAACATCGGTTTGAGAATGGATGCCATGAGTACTCCCGCTCAGTGTTGTGCATCAGCAGTCGCTCCCCCGAGGGAGCAGGTTCTGCACACTATGGTTGTATTCCATTCCCTACGGGCTTCCCAGCCTGGCGATTGGACTATCCCCGACATAGTCGCTGCGCGGCTGTGGGTGCTTGCGATGCACCATGATTTTGCGGCAGAACACCGGCCAATCAGGAACGCGCCAGCCAGCAAGTGGCCATGTCTTCTGCAGACATGACCAGGCAAGCCTTGGCGTATCTCTAGAAGTTCGAACAAGGCACTGAACATGAATCCTACTGGAAACCGGCATCCTGCGCGCGACGCCGCCGTCGCTGGCGACCATGGAGGTCGCCGTCGCCTGCAGGCTTTGGGCCTGGGCCTCACGCTGGCCTTTGCCGCATCCGTCTCGATGGCTGCCCAGGCGCAGACCTTGGTGACACAAGATTCGGCGCCGGTTGTCTCGCAGGAAACGGCTGCTCCTGATGCTCAGGGGCAGGCACAGGATGGATCTGCGAGCCAGGCTTCGCAGCCAGGATCCGTGGCTCAGGCCCCGGAAACGGGCATGACGGCGGCAGACCAGGGTGAGACGAACCGCGCTGTGACCGGTGCGCCAGATGCCCAGGCTCAGAGGGGGGAAGGCTCGACGGCGCCTTCCGCAACCGATGCCGTCGGCAGCGCCGATCCTGCTGCCGCCGAGCTCGCCCTCCCGCCGTCTCAGCCTGGCATCAGCAAGGCCATGCTGCCCCATGACCTGTCACCCTGGGGCATGTTCATGGCCGCCGACATCGTGGTGAAGGCTGTCATGGTCTCCCTGGCCTTTGCATCGCTCATCACCTGGACAGTGTGGCTTGCCAAGACATTCGAACTCTTCGTGGCAAGGCGGCGTCTGTCGGAAGCCCTTCGCGTTCTAAGCACTGCACATTCTCTCCACGATGCGGAAAAGTCGCTCGCGGGGATGAAGGGGCCGGTGGTGGAGCTGGCTCGCGCTACGCGTGCAGAGCGGGCCGCGTCGCTGGACCTGCCGCCTGAGGGCATCAAGGACCGTGCCGCTACTGCCATGCAGCGCATCGAGGCTCGCGCCGGCCGCACCATGTCGGTCGGCACCGGCCTGCTTGCCACCATTGGTTCGACCGCTCCCTTTGTTGGCCTTTTCGGTACTGTCTGGGGCATCATGAACAGCTTCATCGGCATTTCCCAGTCCCAGACCACCAATCTCGCCGTGGTGGCGCCGGGTATTGCCGAAGCGCTGCTCGCGACCGCCATCGGCCTCATTGTCGCCATTCCGGCGGTGGTCATCTATAACGTCTTTGCCCGCGCGATCACCGGCTACCGCGCCAATCTCGGTGACGCGTCCGCTTATCTGATGCGGCTGCTGAGCCGTGACCTCGACCGCGAGGCAACTCCTGGCGCGGTGGTGCGCAACATGCGTGGCGAATACGTGGCGGCGGAGTAACGGATATGGCAGCCAGGATCGACGAAAGCGGCGGCGATGATCTCGTCGAAAACCACGAGATCAACGTCACCCCCTTCATCGATGTGATGCTGGTGCTGCTGATCATCTTCATGGTCGCAGCACCCCTCGCAACCGTCGACGTGCCCGTCGACCTCCCCAAGTCGAATGCCGCGCCCCAGCAGCGCCCTGACAAGCCGATCTTCCTGTCGGTTCGCTCCGACATGTCAATCATGGTGGGCAATGACCGCATCGACCGCGAGCAGCTGGCAGCGAAGCTTGACGCCGCCACCAACGGCGACCGGGAGCAGCGCATCTTCCTCCGGGCCGACAAGGCCATCCCCTATGGCGATGTGATGGAGGTGATGAACGAGGTGCGCAGCGCTGGCTACAGCAAGATCGGCCTCGTGCATCTTGAGGTAGCGGGCGCCCCCGCCAACTGAGCCCTTCCGTACGATGATCAGATAGTGTTTTGAGCGCCGCTTGTCCCGGCGTGGCAATTTCTTGCGCTAAAGTATGGCTGTATACGCCATAATTCGGCGCGTTCGGCCTCTTGTCTAGCCGGATGTTTCATGGTTCCATCCCCGGCGTTCACGGTATTTCTGTGATATTTCCTCACTGAGGCCATATTTCTGCCGGTTACTGGGTCAAGCACTACTGTCTAGTTGCGGGGCGCATTTCTGTGATCTTCGTTCAAGCGGGAGTGGATATTGAGTAGGATGGTTCCGGCCGGTATCCTGATCTTTGCTGCTTTTGTTCTCGCTGGCTGCGTGAGCGACGGCGGGGGCCCGGTTTCCGATCTTCGTCCGCCCTCGGGCGCTGCTGTCAGTGCCGCCTCATCGCCAGGTCAGTCTTATACGCTTGGGTCCGGGGACAAGTTGCGGGTCATCGTTTTTGGCGAGGATGACCTGTCGGGGCAGTTCGAGCTGGATGGCAATGGCAGCTTTTCCATGCCGCTCATCGGCCAGGTCAATGCCGCCGGGCTGACGGTGAGTCAGGTGGAAGGCGAGATCGCCTCGAAACTCAGGCAGGGCTATCTGCGTAATCCAAGTGTGAGCGTCGAGGTTCTGAACTACCGTCCGTTCTACATCCATGGCGAAGTCAAGTCGGCCGGGGAGTATCCCTATACCAACGGGTTGACGCTGCAGAACGCTGTTGCCAAGGCGGGCGGCTATTCCTATCGGGCCAATACCAAGACGGTCTACATCCGCCGCGCCAATGAAACGACCGAGCGGGCCTATAATCTCGATCAGCCTGTCGAGGTTCTGCCGGGTGACACGATCCGTGTCCCGGAGCGCTTCTTCTGAACGTCGGGCGCGCGGACGAATTCTGTCGTGCTTCGGACGAACGCAGATGTGGCAGGTACCCGCGGGTTTTCCTGACCCGCGGCTCTGATTTTTATATCTTTGGTTAATAATAGCATTAGCGGAAGAATAATACCGGATTCTGGTATTTTAACTGGAATCACCATCAGTTACCTGATGGAATTATTCCGGAATATGCGGAATTGTGTCATTTTTTTGTTTGGGCGGTGCTGCCGCTCCTGGTGCTGCGATCTCATTTTCGCTTGACGTGTTGTCACCCGTCCGTAAATTTGTACTTGAAGTTCCTGTCGGCTGGAGAGACGGGTGCTTCTCCTGAAGACGGGTGACACGTCACCCGAAGTGCGGAGTTTGCCATCATGAAAGCCATGCTGCGTTTGCGGTACGCAATCATCGCGACGATGATTGCCGGCACGTTCGCTGTTGCCATGCCTTCTTCTGCCGATGCCGCCCTGCGCAATGTCCGGGGAACGGAGATCAGGGCGCTGCTCAAGGATCTGCGGGAGGCGGTGCGGAGCCGTGACGTCGAGGCCATTCGCCTGAATGTCCGCGAGCTCACGCTCTACATTCGCAACCGGGTCAGCCCGAACTGACCCTTTTCACAATCAGAGAGCTGATTGCGTACGGACTTGGGTCTTAGGCGAACCATGAAGCACGTCCACAAGTTGCCGTGGGGTGGCGCGCTGTTGCTGTGCCTCGCCGGCTCGGTCACGCCTGCGCATGCGCAAAGCGTGTCGGAGCTTTATTCCGGTACGGTCGTGACGCTCAGTCCGGCCGAGCGGGATGCCGTGCGCAATCGGCCGCAGGAGGACTATGATCCGGTGGGCGGCCGGATTTCTTCCTTCTTCATCTACCCCTGGCTGGAAGATCTGCTTCTCTATAACGACAACATCTATGCAACCGACAGGAACAGGGTGAGCGACCTCGCCAATGTGGTCAATGGCGGCTTCAACGCCCGCTCGAACTTTAGCCGTCATGCCCTGAGCTTCCGTTTTGCCTTCGAGAATTTCAACTATGTGGACGAAACCAGCCAGGATCACTTCGACGCGGAAGGTGTGGCACAGTGGCGCCTCGATCTCGCCGATGGCCTTGAGGTGACGGGATCGGTGCTCGGCCGACGGGACCATCTCGACCCCGGTGCAATCGACAGCCCCGAGGATGCCCTAGAGCCCGTGCCCTACAATCAGCTCCAGGCCCGCACCACGGTGAAGAAGCGCTTCAATCGTGTCACCGGGTCTGTAACCGGCACCATTGCCACCATCAGCTACGAGAATGTGAAGGCTCGCAACGGTGGGACCGTCAGGCAGGATTTTCGCGACGGCGAAACCTATACCCTGCAGACCAAATGGGCCTATGAGTTTTCCCCCGGCTATGCCGCCTTTGCCATGCTCGAGGGCAACATCCGGGACTATGACAGGCACGGCTACAATCGCAGCTCCGAAGGGCTGATGGCCTTGGCTGGCGTCGAGTTCGACGTGACCGCGCTGATGCACGGCGAGCTCGGCTTTGGCTATCTCACCCAGGATTATGACAGTGCTGGCGTCAGGGATATCGACGGCTGGGCGATGCGGGCGGCGCTTGTCTACAATCCTACCACGCTGATCACGTTGAATGCGGTGGCCGAGCGTCGTATTGGTGAGACAATCCAGGTCGGCGCTTCCGGAAGACTGGATACTTTGTTCAAGATATCGGCGGATTATGAGCTTCTGCGCAATTTTATTCTATCGCCATACCTTGGCTATATTCACAGCGATTATGAAGGTAGCGGCCGCAAGGATGGAATATTCGAGGCGGGTCTGAAGGCAGACTACCTCTTCAACCGCAACCTTTCCGCATCCCTGCTCTGCGAGTTCCGGGATCGCGACTCCAACGTGGGGAAATACGACTTTTCCCGCAACTACGCAGGCATCGGGCTGAAGGCGCGTTTCTGACGGACGCGTGCCTGCGCCCATGCCTGACCGGGAGGAAGGCTTAACGTGAAGATCTGAGAGAGGACGCCGGACTGCGGGGCAGGGGCGGGCATCAGGAACATAATCCGTATACAGAATAAATTCATGTTGGGAGCAGACGGCACATGCTGATGAAGGCAGAACATCCTCGCGTCGAAGATGCGGAGATCGACCTTCGCGAGATGGGGCGTGCCCTCATCCGGCGGTGGCGTCTGATCGCCGGCACCGTCGCGGTCGGTCTCGCCATGGTGGTGCTCTATCTGCTGGTGGCAACCCCGCTCTACACGGCGACGACCAGCATCATGATCGACCCGCGTTCCCAGCACATCGTCGACGCCGAGGCGGTGCTGGCCGGCTATGGCAGCGATGCCGCCGCCATCGACAGCCAGGTCGAGTTGATCCGCTCGCCAACAACCGCCCTGCGCGTCGCCGATCGGCTGAAGCTGGCAAGCGACCGGGACTTCAGCGACGCCGCGGACGGATCGCTCCTTGGCAGCATCTGGAGCTGGTTTTCCATGGGCGGCGAGGACGAGGGCGGCGCCGTCGGTACGGGATCCGGGGCCATCTCTCCGGAACGTGCCGCGCTTGCCGCTGCCGTTCTGTCTGGCCTGCAGGTCCAGCGCGAGGGGCGCACCTATGTCCTGAGCATCCGCTACACCGCCAAGACGCCCGTCAAGGCCGCGCGCATTGCTAATGCCTTCGCCAATGAATATCTCGTCGACCAGCTGGAAGCGCGGTTCGAGGCAACGAAACTCGCCACCGACTGGCTGAACGAGCGTCTGGCCACCTTGCGCACTACGGTGCAGGCCGCCGAGAATGCGGTGGAGCTCTACAAGCAGCAGTATAATCTGGTCTCGGCCGGCGGCCATGACCTCCGCGAGCAGCAGCTCGCCCAGCTCAATCAGCAGCTCGTCCTGGCGCGCGCCGATGTGGCGGAGAAGAAGGCGCGCCTCGACAGGATCGAGCAGATCATGCAGGGGACCAATCGCCTTGAAGCGCTCCAGTCGGTGTTGCGCTCCGATGTGATTGGCCAGCTTCGCACCCAGCAGTCGCTGATCGCCGGCCGCGAGGCGGAACTCTCGACCCGTTATGGCGCGCGTCACCCACAGGTGATCAATGTCCGCGCCCAGCGCGCTGATATCGAGCGGCAGATCAATCTCGAGATCAACCGCATTGTCGCCAATATCCGCAACGACTACGAAGTGGCGGTGACCCGCGAGCAGTCGCTGCTCAAGAGCCTTGAGGAACTGCAGGGCGGTGTACAGGAGAACAAGGCGGCGAGCGTCCGCCTGCGCGAGCTCGAGCGCGAGGCCAATGCCAATCGCGCCCTCTATGAGGCCTTCCTCGGTCGCTTCAAGGAAGTTTCGCAGCAGGAAACCCTGCAGGCCTCGTCCGCCCGCATCATTGCCGAGGCGGCGCCGCCGCCGGCGCCGAGCTTTCCCAACAAGAAGCTGATCCTGGCAATCGCATTCGTCGCCTTTTCGGGCGTGGGCGTCGGACTTGCCTTTCTGATGGAATATATCGACGACAGCTTCAAGACGGCTGCCCAGGTTGAGGAACATCTCAAGCTGCCGGCACTGGCGACCGTCCCTATCATCAACCCGACCCAGCTCAGGGGCGAGACGCGCCAGATCCCCATCGAGCGTTTCGCGATCCACAAGCCGCTTTCCACCTATGCCGAGGCGATCCGCGCCCTCAAGATGGAAATCCTGCTGTCCAATATCGATCAGCCGCCGCGGGTAGTGATGGTCACTTCCGCCATACCCGGCGAGGGCAAGACTACCCTGTCCTCCAATCTTGCCACCTTCTCTGCTCATACCGGCCTTCGCGTACTTCTCATCGATGCCGATCTCAGGTCGCCGGCCCTCACCAATCGCTGGCTGGGCGAGGAGGCGAAGTCGCGTCCCGGTCTGGTCGAATTCCTGTTGGGCGACGCTCCGCGCGACGCCGTCATGCTGTCTGATCCAGCAACGCAACTCCATTTCATTCCAGCCTCGCAGAAGGTCCAGAACACGGCCGAGGTGCTCGAATCCGCCAAGATGCGGGACTGGCTGCGCATCGCCCGCACCCAGTACGATCTGGTCGTCATCGACAGCTCGCCCGTCACCCCCGTGGTGGACTCACGCGTTCTCGCCAAGGACGTGGATGCAATTCTCCTGACCGTGGAATGGGATCGCACCCCCCGGGAGCTGGTTCAGACGGCCATCCGCAATCTTGGGCCGAATGCCGGAAAGATCGCCGGCGTTGCACTCAACAAGGTGAACATCCGCAAGATGTCGACCTACGCGCCTTACGGCTATGGCGCGGCCTACGGCAAGTATCACAGTTATTACGGCAGAGACGACTGACCATGACCAGCCGGCAGCCATCCTTCTATCTGCAGGCATTAGCCATCGCCACGACCGCCGTGATCCTTCTCGTCGTGGCTCTCCCGCGGCTCCTGGCCCAGGCGCCGCTCGCAGCCGGCATGATCCCGGCGGGCAAAGAGCCTGAAGCCGTGACGGCCGATGCCGTCGGGCGGGCGATTTCTGCTGCCGAATGGGCCTCCGCCCTGCACGCCGGTTCACGCGACAATCATCGCGCCCTGGCCGACATGCTGCTCGTCCGCTTCCAGCAGCAGGTGGATGCCCGGAATCTCGAGGAGGCGCTCCCCACCCTGCATCTCGCCGAGCAGGCACTGATTGCCGGCCTCAGCCAGGCGCCCGCCGCCCCGGATATGTGGCTGAGCCTCGCCCGTCTCAGATCCCTCTCGGCACCGCCGGATATCCAGGCCATGCGCTATATGGCCAATTCCTATCTGACGGGCCCGCGCGAAAGCTGGATGTCGCCGCAACGGCTGCCCTTTGCCCTCAGCCACTGGGATCGGCTGACGCCCGCCATTCAGGACGCCGTCCGGCGTGAATTGAGCGATCAGACCGCGGAAGGCCTCGCCCGCCTGGCGCTCGGACGCTCGCCTCTGGTCGTCGACATGATCAAGGAAGAGATTGCAACGCGCCCGGAGCCCGTCCGCAAGGACTTCGAGCGGGCGCGCCGGCGCATCGACAAGGGAGTCCTGTGATGCGGACTTTCCAACGGATTGGGCTCTGCGATCGCGTCATGGCGGTCAGCCAATCGAATGGGGTAGTGGCATGAGCATGGCACAAGGCCCGGTGACGGCGGCCACGCGGCAGGATCTCAGGATTGAACGCGTGCTCCGCTTTCTGACCGACCATGGCGTGACGCGCCAGGTTCTCATGGATCTCGGCCTGGTGGTGGAAATGACCATCGTTGCCGCGGCGGCCGTCATCGCCAAGATCCTCTATCTGGAGTTCTACCTTCGGGAGCCGGGCAATCCCGTCTGGACCTATCTGGGCGCCGGCATTATCGGTGCCGTCCTCAGCGCCGCCGCCATGCGCTGGCAGCGGCTCTATGATTATGAGTATTTCCGCACACGCGCGGGCAATGCCCGCCGCCTGCTGGTCGCGCTGCTTGCCGCCTTCCTGGTGCTTGGCGCTGTTGGCTACCTGGTCAAGGTTTCCGCGGACTATTCCCGCGGCTGGGCTCTCACCTGGTTCTCTGTAGCCTTCGCCCTGCTGTTCCTTGAGCGCAAGATTGCAGTCAGTCTCTTTGGCCGTCTGCTGGAATATGGCGTCTTCAAGCGCCGGCTTGCCCTGGTCGGCTCCGGCGACCGGCTCGCGGACCTCATGAGCCGGGCGAGAAACGCCCCCGGGATTGCGATTGCCGGAATCTACCATTTCTCCATGGATGGGGCAGGGCGCTGGAAAGAGGAGGGCCTCGCTGCTCTCATCGACCGCGCCCGCCGCGAGCGTATCGACGAGGTCGTGATTGCCCTGCCGCTGTCGGCGGAAGACGGTATTGTCACCGCGGTCAACCGTCTTGCCCAGTTGCCGGTGCACATCTCGGTCTATGGCGGCGACTTTGCCGGCATGCATTTTCCTCGTGGCCTGCGCCAGCTCGGCAACATGAAACTGCTTGTCCTGCAGTCGCGCCCTCTTGATGACTGGGGCCGCATAGCCAAGAGCGCCTTCGACCGCTGCGGCAGCGCCGTCCTGTTGCTCATGCTGGCGCCGATCTTCGCCCTGATCGCCCTGGCCATCCGCTGCGACAGCCCCGGTCCGGTGTTCTTCTGCCAGCGACGCCATGGGCTCAATCATCGCATCATCAATGTCTGGAAGTTCCGCACCATGCGCGTGGCAGAGGATGGTCCCGAGATTGCACAGGCTACCCGCAACGATCCCCGGGTGACGCGCATCGGGTCCTTTCTGCGCCGCACCAGCCTGGATGAGTTGCCTCAGCTCTGGAATGTGCTGCGCGGGGAGATGTCTCTGGTAGGGCCGCGGCCGCATGCGCTCGTCCACAATGAGTATTACGGTGCCATGATCGAGGCCTATGCCAACCGGCACAAGGTCAAGCCCGGCATGACCGGCTGGGCCCAGGTCAATGGCTATCGCGGCAATACCGAGGACCCGGAGCTCATGCGCAAGCGGGTCGAATATGACCTCGAATATATCGAGCGCTGGTCGCTGCTGCTCGATCTGGAAGTGCTCGCCAAGACGGTAATCAGGGGGTTCGTCAATGCCCGCGCCTATTGATGCCATGAGGGATTGATTGTCGGAAAAGCTCGTTCTCTACGGTCTCATAGGCCTGATCGCGATCAGTCCGCTTCCCTTCGGTGGGAATGTTCCCTGGGCCTGGGCGCTCTACGCCGTCCTGGCCGCCGTTCTCGCTATCGTCTATGTCGCGTCTGCCCTGAAGACCCGCACGGCTTTTCCCGTCCCCCTTCATCGCATTGCCGCACCGGCTCTCCTCGTTGCTGCCGCGGTGATCTGGATGGCCTTGCAGGCGCTCCCGCTGTTGCCGGCGTCCATGGCCCATCCGCTATGGACCCTCGTGCCCGAGGCCCTTGGCAGCGATGGCCGCGATACCGTCTCGGTCAACCCCGATGCCACCATTACTGGCCTCATGCGCCTTCTGACCTATGCCACCATCTTCTGGCTGAGCCTCCAGCTCGCCCGCGACCGGTCAACCGGCGAGTTCCTCATCAAGGCCATCGCCTGGATCATTGCGGCCTATGCCGCCTATGGCCTGCTGGTGTGGGCATCTGGCGCTGAGCTCGTCCTCTGGTATCCCAAGGAGGCCTATCGCGGCGATCTGACCTCGACCTTCATCAATCGCAACAGTTTCGCCACCTATGTGGGCTGCGGTGCTCTCCTGTTCCTGGTTCTCCTGCTGCGCCGGATCATGATGGAGAACGCCGACCAGAAGGACCGACCCTTTCTCAAGCGGGTGGCGAGCTTCCTGCGCAGCAGCAACGGCCTCGTCTGGTATGCCCTGCCGTTTCTCGCAACCCTCAGCGCCCTGCTGCTCACCCATTCCCGCGCCGGATTCGGGGCAACCTTCATTGCCATGGCGATCGCCTATGCCATCTGGCAGTTCCGCCAGCATCGTGGCTTCGTCATCGGCATGCTGGGCCTTGCCATTTTCGTGGTCGTGACCGGCTACTGGATCGTCCTGGGCGGCGATGCCCTGCTGTCGCGCTTTGCCGATGTGAACAGTGCGACCGAAACCAGGATCAACGTCTATCTCGCCACCTTGCGCGCCATCGGCGACCATTTCTGGGCAGGCAGCGGCCATGGTACCTTCAGCGACATGTTCCCCCTCTACCGCGATGACAGCATCAGCGCCGATGGTCTATGGGACAAGGCCCACAATACCTATCTCGAACTGCTGCTCGGCCTTGGCGTTCCTGCGGGAGCCGCGCTGATTGCGGCGGTCATCTGGCTGGTCGCCCTCTGTGGTATTGGGGCTTTCAACCGCCGCCGAGGCCGTCATATGCCGGTCATCGCCCTATGCGTCTCGGTGCTGGTCGGCTTGCACGCCCTCGTTGATTTCAGCTTGCAGATGGCCGGTGTGGCGGTGACCTATGCGGCGATCTTGGGCATCGGTGTTGCGCAGTCGTATTCTAGCCGCAATGATCACTAACCCGCGCGGGGATTTTCAGGCCATCTCGGCCGGACTGACCTTGCTCTGGGCAGGATTGCGGCTGGCAGCCGCCCACCTCCTCTTGTGCGGCAGCCTTATGTCTGCCTATACCGGAGCGCTTCAACTCAGGCCCGGATACGGACATGCGTTTCCTCATCACTGGAACGGCCGGCTTCATCGGATTTCATGTTGCCCGCCGGCTGTTGGACGATGGACATTTCGTGACCGGCTTCGACGGGCTTACGCCCTATTACGATGTCAGGCTCAAGCAGGCGCGTCATGCCATTCTCGAGCGTTCGAATGGCTTCCGCGCCCATGTCGCCATGCTTGAGGACATGGCAGCGCTGGAGCGCGCGGCCGCTGAGGCTGAGCCCGATGTCATTGTTCATCTCGCCGCCCAGGCCGGCGTCCGCTACAGCCTTGAGAACCCCCGTGCCTATGTGGATGCCAATCTCCTGGGCTCCTTCAATGTGCTCGAAATCGCCCGCCAGCTGAAGCCGCGTCACCTGCTGCTCGCATCCACCAGCTCCGCCTATGGCGGCAACGAGAAGATGCCCTTCGTCGAAACCGACAAGGCCGATCATCCGCTTACCCTCTATGCCGCGACCAAGAAGGCCATGGAGGTGATGTCCCATTCCTATGCCCATCTCTGGTCGCTGCCCACCACCTGCTTCCGCTTCTTCACCGTCTATGGCCCCTGGGGACGGCCAGACATGGCGCTGTTCAAGTTCGTGGACGACATCGAGAACGACCGGCCGATCGACATCTATGGCCATGGCGAGATGCGCCGCGACTTCACCTATATCGACGACTTGGTGGAGGCAGTCGTTCGTCTCGTGGCTTGCGTGCCCGAACTGGGCAAGCCGGTTTCCTGTGTCACTGGCGACACGCTTTCGCCCGTAGCGCCCTGGCGCCTCGTCAATATTGCCGGCGGTCATTCCACGGGCCTCATCGAGTTCATCGAGATGATCGAGCGCAGCCTCGGCAGGAAGGCTCGCCGCAATCTGCTGCCCATGCAGAAGGGTGACGTGCCGGAGACCTTCGCCGATCATCATCTGCTTGAGGCGCTCACCGGCTTTCGTCCCAACACGCCGGTATCAGAAGGTGTGGAAGCCTTCGTCCGGTGGTATCAGAACGAACGTCCGCGCTAGGACGGATCCGGGGACGGGGGCGAACCATGAGCGATCACGATACGAACATAGCGGCCATCGCTGCCGCCTCATCCACCGAAGGGACCCGCATCGCCATTATCGGCCTCGGCTATGTTGGCCTGCCGCTGGCCGTCGCCTTCGGCGGCCGCTATCCGACCCTTGGCTACGACATCGATCCCGTGCGCATTGCCGAGCTCAGGCAGGGGCGTGATCGCACCGGCGAAATCGAACCCGCGGAGTTGGCCGCCGCTGCGCAGCTTGCCCTCACCAGTGAAGTTGCGGACCTTGCCACCTGCAATGTCTACATCGTCACGGTGCCCACTCCCATTGACGATCACAAGCGCCCCGACCTCAGCCATCTGATCGCCGCCAGCGAGCTTGTCGGCAGCGTGATCGCCCGTGGCGACGTGGTCGTCTATGAGTCGACCGTATATCCTGGTGCCACGGAAGAGGACTGCATCCCGGTCATCGAGGCGCGCTCCGGCCTGCGCTGCAATGTCGACTTCTTTGCCGGCTACAGCCCGGAGCGCATCAATCCGGGCGACCGCAACCATCGTCTGACCTCGATCCGCAAGGTGACCTCGGGCTCGACACCAGAGGCTGCCGAGTTCATCGACCGGCTCTACGGCTCGATCATCACCGCCGGCACTTTCCGCGCCCGGTCGATCCGCGTTGCTGAGGCTGCCAAGGTAATCGAGAACACCCAGCGCGACCTGAACATCGCGCTCATCAACGAGCTCGCCATCATCTTCAACCGGATGGGCCTTAGGACTTCCGATGTGCTGGAGGCGGCCGGTACCAAGTGGAATTTCCTGCCCTTCCGACCCGGGCTGGTCGGCGGCCACTGTATCGGCGTCGATCCCTATTACCTGACCCATAAGGCTCAGAGCATCGGCTATCACCCTGAGGTGATCCTTGCCGGTCGCCGAATCAATGACGGCATGGGCGCCTATATTGTTTCCCAGCTGGTCAAGGAGATGATCCGGGGGAATATTCAGGTGAATGGTGCCCGTGCGCTGGTCCTCGGGCTGGCCTTCAAGGAAAACTGTCCTGACTTCCGCAACAGCCGCGTTGTCGACGTCATTCGTGAGCTCACGGACTATGGAATGGCCGTGGACGTGCATGACCCTTGTGTGGATGCGGATGAAGTCTTGCGGCAGCTCGGCCTCGCGCTCGTGACGGAACCGGCGCCGGCCTCCTATGACGCGATCATCCTTGCCGTCGCTCACGACCAGTTCCGCGATCTTGGCCTCGATGCCCTGCGCGCCCTGGGACGTAATCCGCACGTCTTCTATGACGTGAAGTCCATGTTCCCCGAGGCGGAAGGAACCCTGCGGCTCTAGCCTCTATGCATGAACGCAGCATAGGCCTCGCCTCCGCTGCGTTGCTCCTCCTGTATCGTCTGGCAGGGGCCTTAAGGGCACCATCATTTGACTGGGCACCGAGTCCTGAAGCCGGCTACAATGACGATGTCAGGGACTTCGCTGCACAAATTTGTCTACGGATGATCTCTGCATGGACAAGATAAGATGAAAAGAACAGGGGACTGGTCTTCCGGTCGGCATCATCTTGGCGAGACAAAGACGTAATATCCGGTCGGCTGTACTTGGGCGTAACAGCCTGGGCTGCTCCATGTGGAAGGACGCGGATCGACACAACTGTTCAACCCGACTTTCCGCCGGGCCGCAGCGCGGCACCTTGGGCTATCTTGCGCTTGCCGCTTTCTGCCTCGCGCTGCTGGCGGGCTATGCCACCCATGTCGCTGCTGCCCTCTGGCAGGGGCACTACGGGTTGCTCCTCGGCGGGATCCTGTTCTTTCCCTTGGGTGTCGCCAATGGCTGGCTGACCTGGCTCGACTGGCTCTAGGCCCGCCCGCGACACCCGTAATTGGCCTGATCGACAAGCCCTTAATTTCTTTCTATGTTAACCACTCAATGCCGTGAAGCATCAGGGAAAGGTAAGAGGAGAATATGGTCCAGGAGAACAGTGCGACGTCCCAGGCGCCGGCCCGGAATTCCAATTTTTACAAACAAGTAGCAATCCTGCGCCTTCCTCAGCACAAGAATTTTCGCCTGAGCCGCCGTCAGGACTTCAAATATGCTTCCGGTGTGATTGCTTCGCCGCTTAGTGCGTCCGAAGTGGCGCTTGCCAGCCGTCATTATCCGATTGTCTTTGCCGATGGCGAGCTGCCCACGCCGATTGCTGTGCTTGGTCTTCGCCCGGGCGAGAATGTCTTCGTTGATTCGAATGGCCAGTGGCGCGAGGGCTTCTATATCCCCGCTCATATCCGCCGCTATCCCTTCGGTCTGGTGCAGACTCCCGGCACGACCACCTATTCCCTGGCCGTGGACGAGGCTTGCGACCGCGTTTTGACCGGCGAGGTCGAGGGCGTCGAGAGCGATCCCATGTTCGATGAGAACGGCCAGGCGACGGCGCCCGTCAATGCGGCTCTCGAACTGTGCAAGGCGATGAACCGCGATCTGCGGCCGACCGATGCCTTTGCTCGCGCGCTCAAGGACGCGGATCTGTTGGTGGCCAAGCGCGTCGAGTTCAACCTGCCCGGCGATCGCAAGATCAAGCTGGACGGTTTCCGCGTGGTCGATGCCGAACGTTTCCGCGATCTTCCCGAGGAGAAGCTGGGCGAGTGGCATCGCAACGGCTGGCTGGCGCTGGTCGCTCTGCACCTGGCCTCACGGCAGAACTGGGGCCTGGTGGCCGAGCTGCACGCCGCTCGCCATCCGGTGGAAGCCGCGGCCTGAGCCTTTCGCCGAAGCCGCAGTGGCGGCCCCTCATCACTGCGGCCTCGGTTTCAGGTAGGGGAGCTGACCGGAAGAAGAGGCCGGCCCCGTCGCGAGGCGGGCATTCCGGGCGCGTCTTGCGGCGGGCCGCTGCGCCAGAGTGGCAGTTGAGCGCAAGTTTGCTCCTACCGGCCGGCGATCGTAGGTAGGAACCATCCTGCAACACCGATCAGGCATTCATGAGGGCGGAATGGCGCAAGCCCGCGGGCTGCGCTGTGGCGGCATGTGGCTCGTCGCCCTTGGCGCATGTCGCCTCTCCGGATCAGGGGGGCCCTTGCCGAACAGGCCGCATATGTCGTTGTCGGACATGTCGGGGGCATTCTCACTTGGCGCGGGGTGCAATAAGCCTCTGTCGCCAGTGTGGTCAATGAAGCCGGTCGGCTCCCGGAAGACGCCGGTTGGGTATTCTTGATGATCTGCGCGCCGGCCCCTGGTTGCCAGTAGCGAACGGTGATGCTCGTCTAGGCCTGCCACTGTCAGGTGCTCCCCTCCCTCGATCATCCGACCGGCCGGAATGAGCTTGGTGTCCGGACGCTCACACCGCGCGCCCTGTGACCCTGCACTTCCGTGTCCCGTGGAGCTTCGGGTGCCGCCGTCACGCCTCCGCCAGCGCCCTCTGCGTCATCCACAGGTCGAGCGCCAGCATCTGTTCCTCGCTCATCCAGAAGCCCTGCTTGGTCCGCCGCCATGCGACATCCCCGGCGCTCCGGGCCCATTCCTCCGTCATCAGATAGCGCACTTCCCGCTCGGTAAGGTCGCCGCCAAAATCCTGCCCCCAGTCATCCGCCGCCTTGACGCCGCTGATGATCATTCGCGCCCTCGTGCCGTAAAGCCGCGCAAGGCGCAAGGCGCGCCCGGGCGAACAGCTCGGGCAGCGCTGCCTGAGCTCTTCCGCGAGTGCCGGCACGCCATCAACGGCCAGATCGCCGCCGGGAAGGGTGGCGGATGCAGTCCAGGCTCGCCCCATCTGCGGGAAGATCGGCGCGATCTTTTCGAGCGCATGTTCGGCGAGCCGTCGGAATGTCGTGATCTTGCCGCCATAGACGGTAAGCAGCGGCGCCCCCGCGGCAGTGTCAAGGTCCAGCACATAGTCCCTTGTAGCTGCCTGCGCTGAACTGGCGCCGTCATCGTAGAGCGGCCTCACACCCGCATAGCTTCCGCAGATATCGGCCGGCCCCAGCGGCTCGGCCAGATAGTCATTGACCGCATCCAGCAGGTAGCGCGTCTCCTCGGCGCTGATGGCGCACTGGCCGGGATCGCCCTCGTAATCGAGGTCGGTGGTGCCGATGAGCGTCAGCGTCTCGCCATAGGGGATGGTGAAGACGATGCGGCCATCGCCATTCTGGAAGATGAAGGCCGTATCCTCGCCGATTGCCGAGGCCAACGCCCGGCGGACGATGATATGGCTACCCTTCACCAGGCGTACCGGCTTGTGCTGTGTCTGACCCAGCCGGTTCTCGAGCACCTCGGACACCCAGGGACCGACGGCATTGATCACAAGCCGCGCCCGCAGGTCGAACTCCCGGTCGCGGCGGCGATCGAGCACGCGGAGCAGCCAGTGGCCATTCTCGCGGCTTCCCTGCAGCACCTTGCAGCGCGTGTGGATTTCCGCGCCCCTTGCCCTTGCATCCATGGCGGTGAGCACCGTGAGCCGTGAGTCATCCACCCGGCAATCCGCATACGAAAAGCCGAGACCGTATTGCGGCTTGAGTACAGTGCCCGCCTGTTCCCGGCGCAGTGACAGCCGGCGCGATCCCGGCAGCAGTTTCCGCGGTCCTAGATGATCGTATAGGAACAGCCCGAGTCGGATCATCCAGGCCGGGCGTAGTCCATCATGATGCGGAAGGATGAAGTTCAGTGGGCGAATAATATGTGGCGCGGACCTGAGCAGCACTTCCCGCTCGATCAGCGCCTCGCGCACCAGGCGGAACTCGTAATACTCGAGATAGCGCAGGCCGCCATGGATGAGCTTGGTCGAGGCGGAGGATGTGGCCCAGGCGAGGTCATCGGCCTCGAACAGCTTGACCTTCAGTCCGCGTCCGGCAGCATCCCGGGCAATACCGCAGCCATTGATGCCGCCGCCGATGATGGCGATGTCGGCAATCTCGTGAGAGGAGGGGTCAGACGTCATGCCAGCTTCGGCCATCCCTTTCCAGCAGGGCGATCCCGGCGCTCGGCCCCCAGGTCCCCGCAATGTAGCCGTGCAGTGGTTCGCCTGAGCGCTCCCAGGCTTCCCGGATCGGGTCGATCCACTGCCAGGCGGCCGCTACCTCGTCGCGGCGCATGAACAGCGTCTGATTACCGCGCACCACATCCAGGAGCAACCGCTCATAGGCATCCGGCTGTCGGATCTGGAAGGCTTCGGCGAAGGAGAGGTTGAGCGGCACCTGGCTGAGGCGCATGCCGCCCGGGCCTGGATCCTTGATCATGAGGAACATCTGCACCGCCTCATCCGGCTGTAGGCGGAGCACCAGGCGGTTGGCCATGATCCGTCCGGCGCTCGCCTCGAACATGGAATGGGGAATGTCGCGGAACTGGATGACGATTTCCGAAACCCGCTTGGCCATGCGCTTGCCGGTGCGCAGATAGAAGGGCGTGCCGGCCCAGCGCCAGTTGGCAACTTCGACCTTGAGCGCAACGAAAGTCTCGGTCTCGCTGGGATATCCGACCTCGTCCGCATAGCCCGGAATGCGCACGTCCCCTGCCTCGACTCTGCGGTACTGGCCCCGCACCGTCAGGCGGCTGACATTGTCGTCGGTGATCGGCCTGAGCGCGCGCAGCACCTTGAGTTTTTCATCACGCAGCGCATCGGCGGCCGCGGAGGAAGGCGGCTCGATGGCCACGAGGCACAGGAGCTGCAACAGGTGGTTCTGCACCATGTCGCGCAGCGCCCCGGCATGGTCGTAATAGCCCGCGCGCCCCTCCATGCCGATCGACTCGGCTGCAGTGATCTGCACGTGATCGATATGGGCAGAATTCCACAGCGGCTCGAACAGCGCATTGGCAAAGCGCAGCGCCATCAGGTTCTGGACCGTTTCCTTTCCCAGATAGTGATCGATGCGGTAGATCTGTCGCTCCTGGAAGACGGAGGCCACGACGCTGTTGATGGCCTCCGCCGAGGCGAGGTCATAGCCAAGCGGCTTTTCCAGCACCACCCGGGCATCCGGCGTGGCAAGTCCAGCCGCACCGAGCCCGACCGAGATCGGCCCGTAGAGATCCGGCGCGACCGCCAGATAGAACACCCGGATATGGCTTTCGGGCCCGTGCAGCCTTTCCATAAGCCGCGGCCAGTCCTCGGCGCTGGTGACATCGAGCGAGACGTGATCGAGGCAACCGAGAAAGCGGCTGACGACCTCTTCCTGCCGCTCGCTCTCGCTCACATGGTCCTCGAGGGCCTTCCTGGCCATTGCCCGATAGGCATCGGTCGACATCTCGCTCCGCGATACACCGATGATGCGCGAATTCTCGTCGAACTGGCCGCTGGAGAAACGGCGGAAAAGGGCCGGCAGGAGCTTTCGCCGGGCCAGGTCACCACTCCCGCCGAACACGACATAATCGAACGGATCGACCTGGATGATGCGTACCATCTTATCCTTCCAAGGGTGGACGTCCGAAACCTCCGCTGCCCCAGCTGTCCTCGAGGATCTTGCCGACCTGCAGCACCGTCAGGTCATCGAAGCGCCGGCCGACGATCTGCAGGCCGGTCGGCAGCCCGTCGCTGGTGAAGCCGCTCGGCACCGACATGACCGGGCACATGCTGACCAGATTGAACAAGACGGTCATGGTCGTTCCCGTATAGCGGCCATCTTCGGTCCAGCTGCCCGGATTGCTGCGCTCGCTGAGATCCACGCTCGGCACAGGCCGGGCGAGGGTCGGGCAGATCATCACATCATATTGCGCATGGATTGCCGCAAGCTTGCGCCACATCTCGGTGGCGACGAATTCCGTCTGCTTGAGATCGACCGCCTTGGTGCGCAGGCCCTTCTCGATCAGCCTCACCACTTCCGGGTCGAGCTCGTCGCGATGGGTCTCGAGCAGGTGGCCGTAATGGGCAGCGAGATAGACATTCCACTGTCGGTCCCAGGCGAGGATGCCATCGAAGCTCCAGCCGATGTCCACGTCTTCGACGACCGCCCCTGCCTGACGCAGGCGGTCAGCCATGTCGTGGGTATTGCGCTCGACTTCCGGATCAAGGCTGAAGAACCCCAGATCGGAGCAGAGTGCGACACGCAGGCTGCGCGGATCGCGCTCGAGGCTCGCGGGGAAGGTGATCGGCACCGGATTGGACAGCGGATCGAGCTCGTTCGGCCCCTGGGTGACCTTGAGGAACAGCGCCACGTCATCCACCGTTCGGGCGAGCGGCCCGAAATGGGCCAGCCGCTCGAAGCCGCTGCGCAGGATGGTGAAGGGGATGCGGCCGTGGCTCGGCTTGAGCCCGGTGATGCCGCAGCACGATGCCGGTATGCGCACCGAGCCGCCCATGTCGGAGCCCTCCGCGATTGGCACGCAGCGGGTCGCGACCGCCACGCCCGAGCCGCCGGAACTGCCGCCCGAGGTGCGCGATGGGTTCCATGGATTGCGCGTCTTGCCGAAGATGCGGCTTTCCGTGAAGCCGGAATAGGCGAATTCCGGCGTCGTCGTCTTGCCGACCAGGATGGCGCCTGCATCGATCAGCGACTGGGCGATGGCCGCATTGTCGGGGGCAACGAAGTCCTTGTAGGCCAGCGAGCCGGATGTCGTGCGGTGGCCCCTCGTGGGGGTAAGATCCTTGATCGCCACCGGCACACCGTGCAGGGCGCCCAGCGGCCGGCCTTCCATGACGTCGGCCTCCGCCTTGCGGGCTGCGTTCATGGCCTCCTCTTCCAGCACCAGGCAGAAGCCGTTCAGCCTGCCGTTGATCGCCCTGATCCGCCTGAGCGAGGCCTCCACCAGCTCCACCGGCGAAACCTGCCTGCTCCGCACCAGCGCGGCCATCTCGGCCGCCGACTTCTCCAGAATATCGCTACCCGTCACGGTTAATTCCCTCACGCCGCCCTCTGATAGGTGACCCGTCCGTCGCAGATCGTGGTCATGACCCTCATCTCGTCTATGTTCTCCGGCTCGACCTGTTCGATATCCGCCGACAGGACGATGATGTCCGCGAGCATCCCCGGCGAGAGCTGCCCCTTCCGATCCTCCATGAACTCGGCATAGGCGCCATCGCGCGTATAGCCCGCAAGACTGTCCATCAGGCTCTGTCGCTGATCGGGAATGTCAGCCCGCAGGCTCGTGCGCGTCATCGCCGTCTTTACCGAGCGCAGCGGGTCGATGGGAGAGACCGGCCAGTCGCTCGAGAAGATCATCCGGGCGCCGGTCTGCCGCAGGGTCTGCCATGCATAGGCGCGCGGCAGCTTGTCCCCGATGCGGGTAACGCTCGGCTCGAGCGGGAAATAGCCCGCCCCTGCTGCATGGAGCGGCTGCATGGAGGCAATCACGCCCATTTCCGCAAGCCGGGGAATATCGGCCCTGTCGATGATCTCGATGTGCTCGATTCGATGCCTGCTGTCGCGTTGACCGACGGTCTCGCGGCCGGCCTGATAGCCGTCAAGGGTCCGACGCACCGCGGCATCCCCGATGGCATGCACGGAGATCTGCAGGCCCCGCCTGTCGCATTCGATCGCCACCTGGTTGAAATGTTCGGCGCAAAACAGCGGCGCGCCCGTCTCATCCGGCCTGTCGGGATAGCCGCCGAGCACGAAGGCCGTCCAGCTTTCGAGCACCCCGTCCATGAAGACCTTGACCCGGCCGGAATGCAGCATGTCCGAGCTGTAGCGACGGCGCATCTCGACCGCCTCGTCCAAGGCTTCCAGGGGGCGCTCCGGCCGGAGGTGGAACGGCACCTCCACCCGGCACAGGAGATCACCCGCCTGGCGGATTTCGTCCAGCAGCTCGAGCTGGTAGAAGTTGCCGTCCATATTGTGGATGCTGGTGATCCCGAAGCTCGCGCAATATTCGAGGCCCTGCTTCAGGACGGCCCGGTCATGGGCGCGCTCCTTCGAGGATGGTGCCGGGTCCGGATCGCCGCCGGTGGTCAAACCCAGCTTGTCGCGCCCGCCTGTCGGACTGAGGGCCAGCACCGGCATCATCGCGCCCCATTCGCGCAATTCGCCTGTGGCAAGCCCGTCCTCTCCCATGACGACTTCGCTGCCGACGCCCACATCGCCGCCATGCAGCAGGCCGGCAAGCTCCAGCGCCCTCGTATTGGCCCAGACCGTATGGGCATCCGGCGCCACGATGGCATAGGGCCGCTGGCCCATGGCCAGGTCGAGATGGTGCCGGGTGATCGGCTCATCGACCCCGATCATGGTGTAATTGGCCTGGTTGGCGATCAGCATGTAATCGCCGGGATTTTCCGCCGCATAGGCCCGCGAGGCGGCCACGAAGGCATCCAGGCCCGAAACGCTCTCGAGCGACAGCCGGCCCAGCGTGGCAGCGCCGGCAAAGAGATGCATGTGGCTTTCGATGAAGCCTGGCATCACTGTTCCGCCGCGCGCATCGAACAGCCGGGTGCGCGGTCCCCTGAGTGTCCTGATCTCATCATCGGGGCCGAGCGCCAGGATTCGATTGTCCTTGATGGCGACCGCTCCGTGGAAGGAGGGGCGGCCAGTCATGGTGAGAACTTTGCCGTTTGTGATAATGATATCCGCGCTGGTCGACATGGTTTCCCCCGGACCTCACAACCTGCGATCAGCCAAGCCCATTCGGGAATGTTTGTCGAGAAGCAGTATTAATTTGTGCATTATTCTAAAGCTTCAATGCCGGACGGATGGCACTGGGCGACATTAGGCAAGGGGAACTCGGTTCGGATGCTGAAACCGGTCTGGACACTGCTTCCTGCTCTCGCTGTCGTCGCATCGGCTCTCCTTTCGCCTGTCGCCTGGGGCGAGGAGCAGGCCGAGGCGAAACCGCCCGTTCAGGGCGAGACGAGGGCGAACCGGCCCGCCGAAGGGGCGCACGGCCCAGGCAAGGCCGGGGCCAGGAAACCGGCGCCGGAACACAAGACCATCTGCGACCTGATCGAGACGGCGGCGGCCGCCCATCGCCTGCCGGTGGAATTCTTCACCCGTCTCATCTGGAAGGAAAGCGGCTTCCGGCCCGGTGCCACCAGCCATGTCGGAGCCCAGGGCATTGCCCAGTTCATGCCGGGCACGGCGGCGGAACGCGGCCTCCAGGACCCGTACGACGTGCATCAGGCCATACCCGCATCCGCCCATCTGCTGCGCGACCTCAGGGCGCGCTTCGGCAATTTGGGTCTCGCGGCCGCTGCCTATAATGCCGGTCCCCGCCGGGTGGAGGACTGGCTCGCTGGCCGCAGCGGACTGCCATACGAGACCCGCGATTATGTCGCCTATATCACCGGCCGGGATGTCGAGGACTGGGCGGCCGCCGACCGCACCGACCGCGCCCTGCCGGACCACCACGGCTCGCTGGATGTGAAGGCCATCGCGTTCGAGCGTCGGGCGGAGGTTGAGGAAAAGAGCTGTCTCGCCATCGCCCGCGATTTGGGGCGGCAGCGTGCAGCCCCCACAACACTGGTCGAGGTGGCCAGGCGTCGGGCGCCCTGGGGGGTGCAGGTCGCCGCGCATTTTTCCCAGAGCCGGGCGCTCGCCAAATACAGCCAGATTCAGCGCCGCAACAGCCGGCTGCTGGCAGGCAAGGAGCCCATGGTCGTGCGCGAGCTGAACCGCAGCCGGGCGAAGCGGCCGATGTATCATGTGCGCGTCCCTGCCGAGACGCGGGCTGAGGCCGATCGGGTCTGTGACAGCCTGCGCACCGCTGGTGCCGCCTGCGTCGTGCTGAGGACCAACTGAACGCCGGTTCGCGGGGGGCGATCCGCCCCGGAGGCGCCAGAAAGGTGCCTCCGTGGTGGATAGCCCGCAGTCTGGTCAGTCGCGGATGTGCCGCGGATCAGACCGTGGCGTGATGCTTCTTGGTACGGAAGCCCATCACCGTGGGTATGCCCAGGAACAGTGCCACCGCCGTCACGATGAACACATAGCGCGACATGTCTAGGTCGATGAGCGTGGCGAAGGCCATTGGCGCGACCAGCGACCCGATGTCGAGGCCGGAATAGACGATGCCGAACACCTTGCCAAACCCCCCGGGCGGGGCGGCACGGCGCACCAGCACGTCGCGTGACGGCATGGTTATGCCGGTGAAGAAACCCGAGAGGCAGATGAAGCCAGCCAGCACATAGGCATGCAGGCTGGGATAGGCCACGGGCACCACGGCCACCGCCGACAGGGCCAGGCCCGCCATGGCGATGAGATAGTGTTTCTCGCTGCGGTCTGCCATCACGCCGCCCACCATGACGCCGGAGGCTGTGCCCACCTGATACGCCGCAACCGCGATTGTCGCCATGGTCAGGGCCATGCCGTAGCCTTCCGTCAGCGCGCTGATGGCGAAGTTCTGGATGCCGGCCGAGGCAAAGGCCGTAAGGCAGAAATACAGGAAGGCGAGTAGCACCACCGGCATCATGATGATCTGCCAGAAGGGCGTGGGCTTCGCATCCGCCGACGCCTCGGCAGCCTTGCGGCGTGCCACATGCCCCTCGGTCTCGAGAGCTTTCCGGTTGAGAATGACCCACAGCGAAATGAGCAGGCCAAGCGCGCCCACCGCGATCAGTCCCCAGCGCCAGCCCCAGGCCACGGCCACCGCGCCGACGAAGACCGGGGATGCGCCGAAGCCGATATTGCCGCCAATCACATGCACTGCGAAGGCGCGCCCGAGCCGCTCGTGCCGGACCTTCTGGCTGAGGATTGAGAGATCGGCCGGGTGATAGACCGAGTTGCCGATGCCGGCGAGGATCGAGAGCGGCATCAGCAGATAGTAGTTCGGACTGAACCCCATGAGCAGCATGGACGCGGACTGCAGGGTGATTCCCATCATCAGCAGGCGATGGGCGCCGAACCGGTCCACCAGCACGCCGGCGGCAATCTGTCCGAGACCGGAGGAGGCATAGAACAGGGTGAGCAGCAGGCCGAGATCGACAAAGCTGACGCCGAGATCATCGCGCATCATCGGGAACAGCGGCGCCAGCGCCAGCTGCAGGATGTGACTGGTGAAATGGGCCGCCCCGACGGTGCCGATGATCCGGACGTCGCTGGGCGCATGGGGTGCGGTTCCCGAGCTGGCGATACTCACGCAGGGCCTCTGACCGAAAACATTAGGGGTAACCACGGCGCGGGCCGGTGGCATGAGTATGCCAAGGAAGCCTCAAAAATAGGCAAGGTCAATTATTCCTGCCTGCGTCATCGGCAGATCAGTTATGCGCCAGAGGCAGGGCAGGGGAGACCTGCCCTTCGCTCAGGCAGGTGGGTTGCGGAAATATTCCTCGACCAGCCGCACCCAGAACGAGGCGCCCGGCACAAGGGCGTCGTCGTTGAAATTGTATTGCGGCGTGTGCAGCTTGGCGCCGTCTCCGATGCCCATCATGAAATAGGTGCCCGGCACCGCTTCGAGCATGTAGGCGAAGTCTTCGGCGTAAGGATAGGGCCGCTCGACCGTCACCACCCGGTCGCTCCCGGCATATTGCAGGGCGACCTGGCGGGCGAATTCGGTTTCGGCCGGGGAATTGACCGTCACCGGATAGGAATTGCGGTAGTCGATCTCGGCGGTGACGCCATAGCTTTCGGCCTGTGCCCTGGCGAGTTCCTTGATCCGTTTCTCGATAAAGCGCCGGGTCTCGGCATTGAACGTGCGGATGTCGACCGTGAGGGTGGCATGGTCGGGAATGACGTTGCCCACCGTGCCGGCATGGAAGGTTCCCACCGTCATCACCACCGCGTCATGGGGGTCACGGTTGCGCGAGATGATGGTCTGTAGCGCCATCACCAGACCCGCGCCGGCAACGATCGGATCTGCGGTGAGATGCGGCGTGGCGGCATGCCCTCCACGGCCACGCATCACGATCTTCGCCCCGTCGGAGGCCGCCATGATCGCGCCGGACTTGAACAGGAACTGACCGAAGGGCACGTTGGGCATGTTGTGCATGGCGAAGATGGCATCGCAGGGAAAGCGCTCGAACAGCCCTTCCTCCACCATCCGCTTGGCGCCGGAAATGCATTCCTCGGCTGGCTGGAAGATCAGGTGAACGGTGCCGCGGAAGCTGTCCGACTGCGCAAGATGCCGGGCCGCCCCCAGCAGCATGGTCGTATGCCCGTCGTGCCCGCAGGCATGCATCTTGCCGGGAGTGCGGCTGGCATAGTCGAGCCCCGTTTCCTCGGTGATCGGCAGGGCATCCATGTCGGCCCTTAGGCCGATGGCGCGCGGATCATTGCCCTTGCGCAGCGTGCCAATGACGCCCGTGCCGCCGATGCCCCGCGTGACCTCGTAACCCCATTCCTCGAGTTTTTCTGCCACAAAGGCCGATGTCTGGTGCTCCTCGAACGCCAGTTCCGGATGCGCATGCAGATGGTGGCGGATGGCGACGAGTTCCTGTTCGAACGCCTTGATTTCGGGGACGATCATGCGGGACCTGTTTGCAGCATTTGACCGGGCCGCCGGGCTTTGGCGGCTGATGGCGCGCCACTATAATTGAATTATCGGCCGAGGCCAGCGGCGATGGGAGGGGGGACAGACCGGCATACATGCGCGCATCCCGCCCGCGGCATCGGGGCGGGAGGATAAGACAGGGATCGGATTGCCGGGCAGTCTGCCCCGGGCCACGTGCGCGACGTCAGGTCCGCTCGGCCTGGCTTAGTGGTTTGCCGTCCGGCCGGGCAGGGCTAGTTGCTGGTCTTGCCCTTGTCCGCTTCAGCGCCCTCGACCTGATCGCCCGGATCGCCCTCGGCACTGGCGGTTTCGGTTGCTCCTGCCTCCGGCACTGGCTTTGTGGCATCGGCGGCGTTACCGTCGAGGTCATTGGTATTCTCGAGTGCCGTGATCGCATCGATGAGCTTTTCCACGGCGGCGCCGAGTGTACCCTTTTCTTCGTCCTGTGGAGATTCCGGATTCGCGGCCGGGGCGGGCGCCTGGGTCGAGCCCTGGGCGTGGGCGACCGAGGTGAAAAGGGCGAGGGCTGCAATGGCGGCGTAAGGGAGTTTCGGCTGGCTCATGTGAGTTTCCCGTTCAAAGTTGCACTTTATCGGAGAGAATGATCGGAAACTCTACCATGGATTGCATAACCAGAAGTGACTTTGTTGTGCGCGAGTCGATCAATCCACTCGTCGCACAGCGCGACGGCTTCCTCCGGGCTGAACGTGCGCGGATTGATGCTGCGCTCGAGCCAAAGGCCGTCCATCAGCGAGGCGAGGCTTATGGTGGCAAGCCTGGTGTCCGGAATGTCGATGCCGGTTTCCTCGGCATGCTGCCTGAGGAGGGACTCGAGGAACCGCCGGTAATTGGCGTAGGTGCGCTCCTGGATCTCCGCCAGCAGGGGTGATTCGCCGATGAGCCCCCAGAACACGACCCAGGCCCGGAAGGTGCCGGGGCTGAAAGTGCGCTTGCCGAAGACCGAGTTGAAGAAGGCGGTCAGCCGCTCGCGCCCCGTGGGCCCCGCCGCCGCCACCGCCTCCTTTGCATTCTCCAGCATGGAGACCGCCAGCGTCTCGTAGGCCTGACCGATCAGCGCTTCCTTGCTTGGATAGTGGTGATTGATGAGCCCGATGGAGATTCCCGCCTCGGCGCTGATCTTGCGCACCGAAAGCCCTGCATGCCCATGCCGCCCCAGCGAGCGCAGGGTGGCCTCGATGAGGGCCTTGCGCCGGTCTTCAGGCAGCTTCCGTTCAAATTTGTTGCGCTCGGCCATGCCTGTGCAGTTGCCCCAGATTCTTGTGCAATGTCACTTTTGAACGATCGTTCAGTACGTGCTATAGTGATATTGTAGGAGCAGTCGATAGTACAGGGGAGCTGCGCGTCTCATGCGCTTTTCACCATTTGTCGAGCGGATAGGCGGCGAAGGCGCCGAGGCCTGGGCCATCCACAGTGCGGCGAAGGCCGCCATGGCGGAGGGTGCGGACGTCATCATGCTCAGCATCGGAGACCCTGATTTCTCGACCCCCGACATGATCAACGCGGCCGCCAAGTCCGGGCTTGATGCCGGCGACACCCATTATACCGATATCGTCGGCAATCCGCCCCTGCGCGCCGCCATCGCCGCTCAGCATCGCCGCGTGAACGGCCAGCCGGTGGGACCGGAGAACGTTATGGCCTTCGCCGGCGCCCAGAATGCGCTGTTTGCCGCCAGCATGTGCCTGACCGGTCCGGGCGATGAGGTGATCGCCCTTGAACCCATGTACGTGACCTATGAGGCGACCATCCGCGCATCCGGCGCCACGCTGGTGACCGTGTCGCAGCCCGAGTCCAACGGGTTCCGGCCGGATCTTGCTTCCATCGAGGCGGCGGTGACGGCCCGCACCCGCGCCATTTACATCACCAACCCGAACAATCCGACCGGCGTCATGATGACCCGCGGGGAGCTCGAGGGCATTGCCGATATCGCCCGGCGCCATGATCTCTGGGTGGTGTCCGACGAGGTCTATTCGACCCTGACCTTCGAGGGCACCCATGTGGGCATCGCCTCCCTTCCCGGCATGGCGGAACGGACCGCGACGATCTCTAGCCTTTCCAAGTCCCATGCCATGACGGGCTGGCGCGTTGGCTGGGTAGTGGGCCCCGAGGAGCTGATCGGGCATCTGGCCAAGCTGGGCCTGTGCATGCTCTATGGCCTGCCGGGCTTCATCCAGTCAGCGGCCACCAAGGCCATCAATGACGGCGCCCAGGAGGTCGAGCGCATGCGCGGCATCTATCTGCGCCGTCGCGACCTCGTCTATCGCGAGTTGGCGGATGCGCCTGGCATGAAGGTCCTGCGCCCGGAAGCCGGCATGTTTCTCTTTGCGGATATCCGTGAAACGGGCCTGTCGAGCACGGAATTCGCTTGGGGTCTTTACCGGGCAACCGGTGTTTCCGTGTTGGATGCCTCAGCCTTTGGCAAGACGGCTGCGGGCTTCCTGCGTATATCGTACACCATAGGCGAGGAAGAGCTGTTGGAGGGATGTCGCCGGATCAGGTCTTATCTGACCGGGCTGTCAAATAGGCCCGCCGCGAGGGCTGGTGCCTGAAATTCAATGAGAATGGTTGAGGGGTACACATAAATGAACGTGCAAGCAAAGGTGCCGCCAAGAGGGCCCAGCAGCTTTGGTCTCGATGGTCTGCCGAAGATCGCCTACGGCAAGGGGAGCTATCTCTATGACGTGACCGGCAAGCGGTACCTTGACGGTTCCGGCGGCCCGGCGGTCTATGCCATTGGCCATGCCAATGAGGAGGTCAACGAGGCGATCAAGGCTCAGCTCGACAAGATTGCCCATGCCTATCGCTATCTCTTCACCAGCGATGCTGCGGATGAACTCGTCGACATCATCCACAAGGTCTCGGGCTTCAAGAACGTGGTCTTCGTGACCTCGGGCTCCGAAGCCGTTGAGTCCTGCCTGAAGATCGCGCTGCAGTACTGGGCCTGCAAGGGCCAGATGAGCAAGCGCCGCTTTATCGCCCGTGACCGCTCCTGGCACGGCAACACCATGGGCGGTCTGTCCGTCTCCGGCTTCCTGACCCGCCGGGCGCCTTTCGAGGGTGCTCTGATCGACGTGTCGCGTGTTTCGGCCGCCAACGCCTATCGCCCGCCGGCAGGCCTGAATTCCGGTGATCTGGTCGGCTATCTTGTTGCCGAGCTTGAGGCCGAGATCCTCCGCGTCGGCCCCGAGAAGATCGCCGCCTTCATCTTCGAGCCGGTCGTCGGTGCCGCTGGCGGTGTCGTTCCCGCGCCCGAGGGCTATGCCAAGGCGGTGACAGAGCTCTGCCACCGCTATGACATCCTCGTCATCGCCGACGAGGTCATGTGCGGTGCCGGCCGCTGCGGCACCTGGCGCGCCCTCGAGCACGACGGCGTCGTCCCGGATCTGATGACGGTGGCTAAGGGTCTGGGCGCCGGCTATATCCCGCTGGGCGCTGCGCTCTACAGCGACGAGATCCATCGCACCATCATCGAGGCCCATGGCGGCACGCAGACCGGCCACACCTTCACCGGTCACACCGCTGCCTGCGCCTCTGCAGTGGCGGTCCAGAAGATCATCATGCGCGAAAACCTGGTCGAGCGTGTCCGCACCCGCGGCGCCACCTTCCAGGAGGAGATCCGCAAGGCTCTGGCGCATATCCCGGAAGTGGGCGACGTTCGCGGCCGCGGTTATTTCATCGGCGTCGAACTGGTGAAGGATCCGGAGACCAAGGAGCCCTTCGCGCCGGAACTGCGCGTCCATGCCGAGATCGGCAACACGGCTTTCGCCAATGGCCTGATCATCTATCCCTGCGCCGGCAATGTCGGCGGCACCGCAGGCGACACCGTCATCATTGCGCCGCCCTACAATGCCAGCGACGCGGAGCTGGCGGAGATCATCGAGATTCTGACCAAATCGATCGAGACGGTGATCGAGAAGGCCCGCAAGGGCTGATTACCGGAAGCGTCGCCTCAGGCGTTACGCATCCCCGTTCTGGAGCCGTCCGGCCTGCGCCGGGCGGCTCGTCCTTTCAGCGATGCGTTCGCATCTCGCCCGCGGCTCTTATGGAGTCGCCACCCAGCCTAATCGCCCTCCGGCACCCGGCTGATGCGCACGAGCTCGATGCGCCGCCCGCCTTCCATCTCCACGATCTCGAAGACATATCCACGTGCGATGATCTTCTCGCCGATCTTCGGCAGATAGCCGACTTCCCACAGCAGGAAGCCGGCGAGCGTCGAATAGCGGTCGCCCTCATCGGTGAGATCCTCGTCGAGGATCTGGCTCAGGCGATGGATATCCGTCTGCCCGTCGACCAGCCACGAGCCGTCCGGCTCCGCCTCGAAGCGCAGGCTTTCCTCACCTTCCTCCGGGAACCCACCGGTGATCGCCTCGAGCACGTCGGTTGGTGTGACCAGGCCTTCCAGCGAGCCATATTCATCGAACACCACCGCGAGCTGCACCGGCGAGCCCTTGAGCCTCTCCATCACCTGCAGCACGTTCATCCGGTCATGCACCACCAGCGGCTCCCGCATCGACCGTTCGAGATCGATCTTGCCATGATTGACCAGCCCGCTGAGCAGATCCTTGGCCAGCGCCACGCCGATGACATTGTCGATGTCGCCATGGGCGATAGGGAAGCGCGACCGGCCGGATTCGAGGATCTTTCGCTGCAGATCCTCCTGCGACCAGGCCGGGTCGAGCCACACCACCTCGGGTCGCGGTGTCATGATCGTGCGCACCGAGCGTTCGCCCAGCGTCATGACGCCCTGCACCATGGATCGTTCCTCCGGCCCGAACAGTTCCTCGACCGAACTGGATGAGGCCAGCGCTGCAAGATCGGACTCGGCGTCTGGGGCCGGCTTGCCGCCGCCCAGCAGCCTGAGCACTGCGGCGGCGGTCCGGTCGCGCACATTGGAGGTCATCATCAGCTTGACCTTGTTGCGCCGCGCGAGCTGGTTGAACGCCTCGATGAGGATCGAGAAGCCGATCGCCGCGTAGAGATAGCCCTTCGGGATGTGGAAGCCGAGGCCTTCGACCACCAGGCTGAAGCCGATCATCAGCAGGAAGCCAAGACACAGGATGATCACTGTCGGGTGGCGGCTCACGAAATCCATGAGCGGCCGGCTTGCCGCGATCATCACGCCCATGGCGACGATCACCGCCAGCATCATGATGGTCAGATGGCTGACCATGCCCACCGCGGTGATCACCGAGTCCAGCGAGAAGACCGCATCCAGCACCACGATCTGGATGATCACCTGCCAGAGCTTGGCATGTACCGTGGACCGCTGATGCTCGCCGTCGCCGCCCTCCAGCCGCTCATGCAGTTCGGATGTCGCCTTGAACAGCAGGAACAGGCCGCCCATGATCAGGATCAGGTCGCGTCCCGAAAGGCCGAACCCGTAGATTGTGAACAGCGGCCGGGTCAGTGTCACTAGCCACGAAATGCCGGCCAGCAGGAACATCCGCATGATCAGGGCCAGCGACAGGCCGATCAGGCGCGCCTTCTGCCGCTGATCTGGAGGGAGCCGGTCAGCCAGGATCGCAATGAAGATGAGATTGTCGATCCCGAGGACGATTTCGAGGAGGACAAGGGTGCCAAGACCGAGCCATGCGGTTGGGTCACCTATCCAGTCTAGCTCCACGCGAGGATCCTTTCAGCTTTCGCTTGCATGAGTGAGTGGCAAATGGTGGCGCAGGCCAGGCCATCCGGTGACCTGACGGCTAGTGTCCGCGGCTGAAACGTCATGGCGCGGGCTTTGTCCCGGCCGCCTATGGGCGCGCGACAGTCACCTGCTTCCATGAGGCAGTCTTCAGCGGGTCCGGTTGGTCCGGCCGAGGGGCATAGGTCGCTGGGATCGGCGCTGCCGGGTGCCTGGTCGAGATCAGTCATCTCATCGATCCCGACTCGGGGCCGTTTCCGGAGCGGCAACTCAGCGGATCGGCACTACTGTCCGGGTCCGTGAGATCGCTTGCGCAGACTGCAGGGAGAAACGTCATCTTGCGTCCGAGGGCTGCACCGTCTGGGTTCTGCGGGCCAATTGCGCCCCGGACCCCGGCACATCAGTTCCGCTGGATATGGCGGCGTGAAGCGGATAATCAGCCATTATTGGACATCACAACCCTGTGTAACGAGGTAAGGCAATGATCTTCGACCATCGAGTGTATACGATCCGGGCCAATCGGCTCCACGATTTTCTGAAGCTCTACGAAACCGTGGCGCTCCCGATGCAGCGAAAGTATCTCGGCGAGCCTTATGCATTCTTTTACACCGAGGTCGGTCACCTCAATCAGGTTACCCACATCTGGAAGTACGAAAGCGCTGACGATCGTCAGGCTCGCCGCGATCGCATGGCTGCCGACCCCGCCTGGCAGGAATATGTGAAGATGGTTGCTGCAGAAGGCCTGGTGGAAAAGGCTGAGAACCAGCTGCTTCGCCCGGCGCCCTTCATGCAGATCCGGTGAGCCCGTCGAATAGGGCTTTACCTCGGCGGATTTAAGTGCATACACTTCTGTAGGCAAAGGAGAACGTTTGGGAGATCCGATGAGCGGCACGGCTCAATTTGTTCTGGAAACCGAGCTGGGCGACATTCCGCTCATTTGCAACGAAGCCGAGGCGCCGCAGACCGTCGCTGCATTGAGGCGCTCGGTGCCGTTGGACTCCCAGCTGCATACCCCGAAGATCGCCGGCAGCCATGTCTACTGGCACGCGCCTTTCGTCTGCGATCTGGAAGGCTCGAGCGACGTCATGGACATGGCCGCCGGCGCCTTCTTCTACTGGCCCGACCGTCAGTATCTCGAGATTTCGTTCGCCCCCCTCCAGGCCGAGACCGCGACCGTAACCCCGATCGGCCAGGCGGGCTGCCCCGTCGAGCTGCTGGTCGAGCTTGGCCAGCGCCTGCGCCTTACCCAGGGACGCGAGCGCAACGCGATCCGCCTGCGCGCCACCGGTCCGGTGCCTGCGCCGGCCGTCGAGCCCGACACACCCCTGTCGGCCTTCCGTCGCGAGATTTGGGCAGCCATGCCCGAAGAAATCGCCGCCATGCCGGCGCGCCGTGCGATCATGCATCCTCTGGGGCCCATGCTCTACGCCGAGGGTGATGCGCGCAATCTGCACGAGCTTCTCTGGTGGGTGCGCAAGGAGGCGAAGGGTCCCAACGCCGCTGCGGCCCGCTATGCAGGTGCGCTACTTGCCGACAAGGTGGCGACCCGGCTGCGCGATTTCTGTCACCTCGAGCGCTCGGCCGAGATGGTCTTCGCCATCAGCCGCGCCCTCAGCGATCCGTCTCTTCCCCAGGACCGCATCCTCGAGGAGAGCATCCTGATCGCCGGTCGACTGTCGGCCTGGTTGGACCATATCATCCGCTGGAACGACCTGAACGAAACCCTGGTTTCGAAATAGTGGCCCAGCCTTTGCACGGGAGAGACTGACATGACCAACGCCACGAAAGAGCGCTTCACCGAACCGCTGGTCCTGCACGACAACGATGGCGATAGCCACTGGCAGCCGGTCCCGGCCAACGGCTATGTCACCGTTAAGCTGACACCCGACAACTGGGATGGTCCCTTCTCCTGTGGCGTGCAGGTCGTGGCGCCCCACTCCTATATCCGCAAGCACGCCCATGATCGGAACGTGGAAGCGGTCTTCTGCTGGGGTGGCAAGGGCAAGGCCGTGGTCGGCGACACCGAGCACCCCATGGAAGCCGGCACCCTGGTGATGCTGCCGCGCAATGTCCCGCACAAGTTCGTCAACGACAGCGACGAGGACCTGAAGCTGTTCTGGACGATCTCGCCCGGCGGGCTTGAGGACTTCTTCCGTCAGATCGGCCGTCCGCGCACGCCGGGCGAGCCGGCCCCGGCCAATTTCCCGCGCCCGGAAAACGTGCTTGAAATCGAGCGCAACACGGTATTCGCGGCCCCAATCGAGGACTGAAGCTGATGTCGCGCAATCTGCGCCTCCCGCAGGGGGGCAAGATCGCATATGAGGTCGAGGGCCAGGGCCCAGTGCTGGTATTGGTCAGCGGTCTCGGCGGCCGCGGGTCTTTCTGGAGCGGTCTGGTGGAGGAGCTGCGCCAGCACTTCACCACCGTGACCTACGATCACCTGGGCACCGGCCGCTCAAGCCGCGTCGACCAGCCCTTCAGCATTGCCGGCATGACCAGGGATCTGGTCTGCCTGCTCGATGAGATCGGCGCGTCGACCGCGAGGCTCGTTGGCCATTCGACCGGTGGCGCCATCCTCCAGGAACTGGCGTCAACCCGGCCGGAGCGTATCGACCGCATGGTCCTGTCGGCCACCTGGGCCCGCTCCTGCCTCTATTTCCGCAGCCTGTTCGACCGTCGGCTCGCGGCCCTTCATCAGATCGGCCTCGACGAATACCGTCGCCAGGGCGTGATGCTGCAGTATCCGCCTTACTGGATTATCGCCCATCCTGAACAGTTCGAGACCGAGATGGAAGCGCCGCTTCCCTCGAATGTTGAGCTCGAAACCGCGATCATCACCGGCCGGATCAAGGCGGTGCTCGGCCACGACCGGCTGGAGAGCCTGCCCGCGATCAAGGCGCCGACCCTGGTGATCACCGCCGCCGACGATATGATCGTCCCTGCCTATCACAGCGATACCCTTGCCCGGGAAATTCCCGGCGCCCGTCTCGAGGTTCTTCCGCGCGGAGGCCACTTCGTTCCCCGCACCGAGCCGCGCGACTATCTCGCCAGGGTTCTCCCGTTCTTGCTCGAGGAAATCTGATGTCCGCTCCGAAAACGATTGGCATTGTCGGCCTTGGCCTGATTGGAGCGCGCTGGACGGCGGTCTTCGCCCATGCCGGCATCGACGTCATTGCCTATGACCCGAGTGCCGAGCGCTGGCGGGAATTCGAGGAAGCAGCCCCGAGCCTGTTTGCCGATCTGGCATTTCTCATGCCCGGGTCTGCCCGCCGCGGCAGCATCACCTTCGTGGAGGCGCTGGACGAGCGTTTCGCGCCGGTGGAGTTTGTCCAGGAGAATGCGCCCGAACGCCTGGAGCTGAAGCAGCAGCTATTGCCCCAGATCGAGAAGGTGGTGGGCGATCGCGTGGTCATTGCCTCGTCGTCATCGGCCCTTCTCGTTTCCGATTTCCAGCAGGCCTGCTCAAGGCCCGAGCGTATCGTCCTTGGCCATCCCTTCAACCCCGCCCATCTGATGCCCCTAGTCGAGATCGTCGGCGGCAGGCGCACCGCCCCCTGGGCAGTGGAGCAGGCCCGTGCCGTCTATGACGCCATCGGCAAGAAGCCTGTCGTCATGACCCGGGAGGTCACCGGCCATATTGCCCTGCGCCTCATGGGGGCCATGTGGCGCGAGGCCTTCTATCTGATCAATGAGGGCATCGCCACGGCCGAGGACATCGACCGGGCCTTCTGCTATGGCCCTGGCCCGAAATGGACCCTGCAGGGCTCCTTCATCTCCAATCACCTTGGCGCCGGCGGCATCGAGGAATTTCTCGTCAAGTATGGCCCGACCTATCAGGCGATCTGGAAGACCCTGGGCGATGCCGATCTTGACGAGAAGACCCGGAAGGCGGTCATCCGCCAAACCCTTGATCTTGTCGGTGGCCGTAGCGAGGACGACCTCCGCGCCCAGCGCGATCGTGGGCTCATCGAGATCCTCAAGACCCAGCAGGCGGATGGCGCCCTGTAACGGGAACAGGTTCAGGACGCGCGGCAAGCGTTCCTTCCCGAATGGAGGGTCAGCAGCCGGCCGAGAGGGGATGAAACGGGAATTTGGTCCAGGCCATGTCGCCGGATCATTTCGTTGTACAGATGCACGCAGCGCGTTCTCCCTGTCGTGATGTCTGCGACGGTGAGATCGGGATCGAACAGGGCCGTGACGCGGCGGGAATCCACGGGGTAGAACACATCCATCGGCTGTGCGAGATGCTCGACACCCAGAGCCTTGGCGTAATGGGTAATGGCTTTGGGGCCGATCGTGCCCCAGCCCATGGCGCTTATCCCTCGATGCAGCCTCAGCTTCATCGCCAGCCGCCGGGTGAACCTCTTGCGGGGCTTGAGCCAGGGGGGAATGAAGCCGGGATCTTCCGATATGTCGGCCAGCGTCTGGAGCAGCGGCGAGTCTGGCGGCAGGGCGAGGATTGCGCCATTGATCTGCGTATCCGTCTCGAAGCCGAAGATGTAGTCCGCGCGTTCGATCGGTTTCAGGCAGAACATGTCGCAGTCGGCATAGACATCGGCGCCGTTGCGCAGGAGCCGGTAGCGGAAGATGTCGGAGAACAGGGCATAGCTGCCGTTCTTCCGGTGGCGGATCACCTGATGCCGGGGGATCGTCGCATTGGCATCCATCAGTTCGACGCCATCCGGCAGATCCTCCGGCCGTTCGTAGGCATGGAGTATGACCCGGTGGCCGTTGGCCACGAAGGACGCAAGGCACGCAGCACCTATCCGTCCGAGATGCGAGCCAATCCATAATGAATGTATCGTGGGCAGATCCGCCATTGTTTCCCCGTCACGCGTGCGTCAACGTTCCCATGCACGCTAAGCGGGTTACTTATGGCGCGGCTTCAGAGGATTTGGAAGACCTTATAGATCGGTCCGGCCGGCGGCCGGCTGCCCTTGGCCACCGCGACGATACCGTTGAGCCAGGCGTAGCGCGCATCCCCCGTCTCGAAGGTCAGTACGGTGCGGAAGTAATAGCTCGACGGATCAACGGCTTCCCCTGCGGCGAGCCGAGCCATGACATCAGCCGGTCCATGGCGGCGGCCGAGATACTGGAGGTAGATGAGCGCCCCATCGTCGGTCTTGAGGACCAGGCGGACATCGAGCTGTGCGATGCCGTCCGGGGTCATGAAGATCGAATCAGCGCCACCGGGCAGCACCTCGCCCTTGAGCTTCGGTCCTTCGAACCGTCCTCCGGTCACCACCACGAAGCGGCGCTCGCCCTGCTGGGTGGCTCCCATGCACAGCGGACTGTTCACGTCTACTGTCATCTCGAAAAGGAATTCGGACTTCAATTCATCCATGATGGTTTCCCCATGTGTTATTTCTTGAGCAACCACGGCCCATACCAGGCGCAGCAATGGCCAGCGCAGGGCATTAACCCCCGAGTCGGACGGATCTCACTATGAACTATCAATCAGCACTTGTGACCGGTGCATCGAAGGGTATCGGCCTCGCCATCAGCCGCAAGCTGCGTAGCCTTGGCCTAGAGGTCTATGGCCTTGCGCGCGACGGCTCCGCCCTCGCCAGGCTTGCCGACGAGATCGGCATCCGCCCGGTGGTAGCCGACCTCGAAAAGATGGACGCGACCCTCGAGACCCTCGCCGGCATCGAGGTCGATGTTCTGGTCAACAACGCCGGCCTGATCACCGCAGTGAAGCCCATCCATGAGATGAGCGCCGCCGATATCAGCCGCATGATCTCGGTCAACCTGACCGCTCCGCTGCTTCTCATGCGCCATGTGCTGCCGGGGATGATCGCCCGCGGGCGGGGGCATATCTTCAACATGACCACCACCGCCGCGGACTACACCCTCGCCGGCACCGGTCCCTATGGCGGCGCCAAGGCCGGCCTGAGCCGGGCAGGGCAGGTGGCCCGCTTCGATCTTGCCGGCACTGGCGTGCGTATCACCGAGATTTCTCCTGGCCGCGTTGAGACCGACATCTATCTCGAGAGCTTCGGCGGCGACAAGGCGCGCCTCAAGGACAGCATGTATTCGCGCCATCGCGCCGTGCAGCCCGAGGACGTTGCCGACGCCCTGGCGGCGGCACTGCAGATGCCGGCTCATGCCGATCTCAGCATCATTGAGATTGTGCCGACGGATCAGGCCTTCGGCGGGCATGTCTTTCCGGTCGCATCCGAATAGAGCCGTACTTTGCCGAACATCGGTGCATGTTTTGCGTATGCACCGGCAAGAATTAGCCACGAGTCGACTTGACGCGTGTCGGGTCGACCGTGATGCTTGCATCCTCACTATTCCAGTCCGCATCTATGAAAAGCAAGATAATGACCGGTCGCAAACAGACGAAGGAAAGGACTCCGCGTCGGGCCGACAGTGCCGAGCGTGCCTACAATGTCATTCGCAAACTGGTCATCGACTTCCGTCTCAAGCCTGACGAACGGATCAACGAGGTCCAGCTCGCCCGTCAGCTGGATCTGAGCCGCACGCCCGTACGCGAGGCGCTCAATCGTCTGGCCAGCGAAGGCTTCCTCGGTTTTCAGCCCAACCGGGGCTTCTACTTCCGTGCCCCCGAGATCGATGACCTTCTCCAGCTCTTCGAGCTGCGCATCATCGTCGAGGCCGGTGCCTTCGCCCACAGCTGCCAGCGTGCCAGCAACGAGGACATCGCGGCACTCGAGGATCTCTGGAAGGACATGCTCGCCCGCTACGAGCGCAATGATCCCGACGAGATCCTGGGGCTGGATGAGCATTTCCATGTGAGTCTTGCCGCGCTCTCCGGCAACGATGAGATCGTCGCCCTGCTTCAGAACCTGAATGCCCGCATCCGTTTCGTGCGCCGCATCCAGATCCAGCACGGCCGCAGCCATCCCAAGATGATCACCGAGCACACCAGCATCGTTGAGGCCTTGAAAGCCCGCGACGCCGAGCGGGGTGGCAGCCTGCTCAAGGCCCATATCGCCCTGACGGTTGAGGATGCGACTGCCGCCATGAAGGAGGCGGTCTTCAAGCTGTACCATGACCGATCGGGCGACGAGGATACGCTGCCTGAAGGTGGAAACCGCGATGACGTGCCAGGCCTAGCCATGTAAATGCAGAGCTGTCGACACTTTCTCTTGACGATCTGCATTTCTCATGGTGCGATCGGGGAAACAGTTCATCGGGCACAAGCGCGTGCTCTGGGGTGATCGCGACTTTTGTAGTGGATGGCTGGCTTGACATCAGCAGCAGTTGAGGCGCGTCGGAATGCGCCGGATCCGGATCTCGTCCTCGAGATGTTCCGGAAGATGGTTTTGGTTCGCCGCATGGAAGAGCGGCTAGGCGACTTGCACAAGCAGGGCAAGACCCGCGGCCCGATCCACCGCTGCGACGGCCAGGAAGCAGTGGGCATCGGTGGCACCGCTCCCATGCGGGTGACGGACACGGTGACCAGCACCCATCGTGGTCATGCGCACTATATCGGCAAGGGCCTCGATACCCGTCGCGTGGTTGCCGAGATCTTCGGCCGCGAGACCGGTTACAGCCAGGGCCGCGCCGGCCACATGCTGGTGGCTGACGTAGAGAAGGGCATGGTCGGCGGCAACGCCATTGTCGGTGCGGGCATTCCTCTGGCCTTGGGCCAGGCGCTGGCCCACCAGCTCCATGGCAAGGGTGATGTCGCCATCACCTTCTTCGGCGACGGTGCAGCCCAGGCCGGCATCTGCCATGAGGCCATGAACATGGCCGGGCTCTGGAAACTGCCAATCGTCTTCGTCTGCGAGCACAATGAATATGGCCTGACCGCCCATGCCCGCTACCAGTCAGCTGTGCAGGATCTCTCAATCCGCGCCGCGGGCTACAACATGCCGGGCGTCAAGGTGGACGGCAACGACGTCCTGGCGGTCTACGATGTGATGACCGAGGCCCTGGAGCGTGCCCGCGCCGGCGAGGGACCGACCTTCATTGAGGCGAAGACCTACCGGCTGGTCGGCTTCTCCACCAGCGACATGGGCGGCTATCAGCCCCAGGAGGAGATCGACGCATGGAAGCAGCGCGACCCGATCATCCGCACCCGCGAATTGCTGGCCAGGATGGTCGATGAGTCTCGCATTGTTGCAGCGGAGCAGGCTGCCATCGACGAATGCGAGCAGGCATTCGAGACGGCTCTGTCCGATCCGCTTCCCGATGCGTCGGCAGCTTTTGTTCCTGAGTATGTGGAGGCCTGATCCATGGCACGTATGCGTTATGCCGAGGCTCTGCGCGAGGCTCTCCGCAACGAGATGCTCGCTGACCCGACCGTCGTCCTCTATGGCGAGGACATCGGCATCTACGGCGGCGTCTTCAAGGTAACCAAGGATCTTCAGGCCGAGTTCGGCGAGCTCCGCGTCCGCGACACGCCGATCGTCGAGCAGGCCATGACCTACATGACCGTCGGCGCCGCCATGCAGGGACTGAAGCCGGTTCTCGAAATCATGTATGCCGACTTCCTGCCGCTCTGCCTCGACGCGCTGGTCAACCAGGCCTCTGTCCTGCCCTATCTCTGGCAGGTGAAGCTGCCCATGGTGATCCGCACCCAGGGTGGTGGCGGCTCCGGCGCCGGTGCCCAGCACTCCAAGTCCCTTGACGCCATGGTCGCCCATATCCCGGGCATCAAGGTTGTCTCGCCCGCCACCCCGGCCGATGCCAAGGGCATGCTGACCGCGGCCATTCGCGATCCCAATCCGGTGGTGTTCCTCGAGCACAAGCTTCTCTACAACACCTCCGGCGAGGTACCCGAGGGTGATTATGTGGTCGAGCTTGGCAAGGCGCGCATCGTGCGCGAGGGCACCGACGTGACCATCCTGGCCAATTCCAAGATGGTGCTCGATGCCGAGAAGGCCGCCGAGGAGCTCGAGAAGCGCGGCATCTCCGCCGAGGTCATCGACCTGCGCAGCCTGCGCCCGCTCGATACCGAGACCATCATCGCCTCCGTCAAGAAGACGTCCCGCGCCGTCGTGGTGAACGAGGGCTGGCGTTTTGGCGGCATCGGCGCCGAGGTGGCGGCCACCATCACAGACCAGGCCTTCGAATATCTCGACGCCCCTGTCTGCCGTATTGGCCTTTATGATCGCCCCGTCCCCTATAGCCAGCCCATGGAAATGGCCGTGCTGCCTGACGCCGAGAAGATCGTCGCTGGCGTCCTCGCCATGGACGGGAGGGCTGGCTGATGTCGGGTCTGACCGATGTGACCCTGGTCGGCGCCGGCGGCGAATACATGGACGCCGCCGTCCTGATCGAGTGGACGGTCCAGCCGGGCGGCAAGGTGCAGGAAGGCGATGTCGTCGCCATCGTCGAGACCGCCAAGGCCGCAACCGAGATCGTGGCGCCGGCTTCCGGCACCATCGTCGAGTTGTTGGCGAAGCCGGGCGAAGAGATCAAGGTCGGCGCCGTGCTCGCTCGCATCGGCTCCGGCGCAGCTTCAGCCAGTGGTGCTGCGGCCCCCGCAGCTGCGCCGGCGGCTCAGCCGGCTCAGGTTCGCCCCCCGGTCGATGACGGCAAGGGCCTGGTTCGCAGGCTTCCCAATGTCTTTGCCTCTCCGCTGGCGAAGCGTATTGCCAGGGATCGTGGTCTCGACCTTTCCGCCATCAGGGGCACGGGCCCCAATGGCCGCATCATGCGCGCCGATGTAGAGCGCGCCGCATCGGCCGCGTCCGCAGCCGCAGCTGCAGCTGCAGCTGCAGCTGCTTCCACGGTCCCGGCCAGCGTGCCGGCGCAGCAGCCTGCGCCCGAAGTAGCGCTCCGTCCGCAAGGTGCGGGGGCAAGCGAGGGCTATCGCCGCGCCATGGCCAGCCACATGGTCAAGTCGGCGGCAATTCCCGCCTTCACCGTCGGCATGGACATCGATGGCGCCGCCTTGCTTGCGGCCCGCGCCGAGATCAAGAGACAGGGCGGCCGCGCTACCATCAACGACCTGATCATCCAGGCGGTTGCCAGGGCGCTGCGTGAGCATCCGCGGGTGAACGCGCACTGGGACGGTGAGGGCGTCCTGTTCAGCGCGGACATCAATATCGGTGTAGCGGTTGCAACCGATCTCGGTCTGGTCGTGCCTGTTGTTCACCGCGCCGATACGCTCGATGCCGAAGGCATCGCTGAGCGCATGGCGACGCTGCGGGTAAAGGCCCAGTCGCAGCGTCTCTCTTTGGCCGAGATTTCGGGAGGAACCTTCTCGATTTCAAATCTCGGCAGCTTCGGAGTGACCGCCTTTACTGCGGCGCTCAATCCGCCGGCTGCAGCTATTCTTGCCGTTCCGGCTTTCCGGCCCGTCACGTTGTTCGAGAATGGGAAACTCGAAACAAGACAGCTTGCACATTTCAGCGTGACGGCCGATCATCGGGTGCTGGATGGCGCTGATGTGGCGCGCTTCCTGAACACCCTGAAAGAGATAATCGAGAGGGGAATGCCACGATGAGTTGAGCATTCCCCTGACATTGGGGAGGTGTAGAATGAAAAAAAGGGCAATGCTTTCGATTGCCGCCGCCTTGTTGATGACGACTGCAGCGAGTGCTGCCGAGATTGGGATCGGTGCCGGTGCGCCGATCACCGGTCCTCAGGCTTACTTTGGTACGACCCTTCAGAACGGCATGAAGATGTACCTCGACGAGGTGAATGCCGCTGGGGGTATTAACGGAAATACCTTCGTGTTCCGCGGCGAGGACGACAAGGCCGATCCTCGTGAAGGAACGCTCGTCGCACAGAAGTTCTGCGATGATGACTCGATCGTCGCAGTAATGGCTCACTTCAACAGCGGCGTCACTCTGCCGACATTGCCTGTCTATAGTGACTGCAACCTGCCGCAGGTGGTCATCGCATCGAACCCGACGATTGCCCAGCAGGGCTTCAAGCACCTCGTCCGGCCGATCGCCAATGACTTCGCCCAGGCCGGTTTCCCCGCCAAGTACGCTCGTGAAACCCTGAAGGCCGAGAAGGCAGCGGTCGTTCACGACAAGCAGGCCTTTGGTCAGGGCGTCGCCGAGATCTTCAGCAACGATTTCACCAAGCTCGGCGGCAAGGTGACCTCCACGTCCTCGGTCAACCCGACCGATGTCGACTTCACCGCGCTGATCACCCAGCTCAAGGGCCAGGAGCCTGACGTCGTCTATCTGGGCGCGGTGATGCCGCAGCTGGCGCTCTTCGCCAAGCAGATGAAGGAACAGGGCCTCAATGCCCGCCTTATCGTTCCTGATGGTGGCTACACCCCCGACCTGATCTCCCAGGCCGGCAAGGATGCAGCCCAGGGTGTCCTGGTCTCCTTCCAGGTGCCGCCCATGGACTCTTCTGACGCGCTGAAGGAGTTCTCCAAGGCCTACAAGGAGAAGTTCGGTCAGGACGTCGGCGCCTACTCGATCTATGGCTATGTGGCCGCTCAGGTGATCGCCGAGGCCATCAAGAAGGCCAAGGAGCCGACCCGCGAGGGCATCCTCGAAGTCCTGCACGAAGTGAAGTTCGACTCCCCCTTGGGCCCCATTGAGTTCCGTCCCGAGGGTGAACTGACCTCCGCTCCCATTTTCCTTTATGAGGTGAAGGGCGACGACTTCGTTCTCGCCGGCAAGAGCGGCTGATCATACCCATCATGGGATGCGGCGGCCATGCGCCGCCGCGTCCACCTCTAATGTTTACTAGAAGCGTGGACCATGACGGGATTGATCCTTCAGCAGGCAGTCAATGCCCTGACGATCGGTGCTATCTATGCCCTGATCGCCCTGGGTTACACGATGGTTTACGGCGTCCTCCGGCTGATCAACTTCGCCCACGGCGAGATGTTCATGCTGGGTGCCTATGCGGCGCTGGTCATCGTGATTTTTGCGTTTCCGAGTGGCGCCGGATTGTTCGGGGCCTTGATCATCTTCCTCGCGGCCTTTGTCGCTGTCGGCCTCGTTGGCGTGGCCATTGAGCGGGCGGCCTACAAGCCTCTCCGCAAGACCTCCAGACTGTCGCCGATGCTGAGCTCGCTGGGCATTTCGCTCGCGATCCAGGCGGCGGTGCAGCTGGTGGCCGGTCCGCAGCCCATCGGTTTTGCCAGCCTCTTTCCGGTCAAGGCGATCGAGATTGCAGGCGCCAATATCACCACCGTCCAGATCGGCATCATCATCTGCGCGCTGCTGCTGATGTTTGCCCTCAATCGTTTCGTGGCGAGCACCCGTCTGGGCATCAACGTCCGCGCGGTTTCCGAGAACATGCGTACGGCCCAGCTCATGGGCATCGACATCGACCGGGCCGTCAGCCTCATCTTCTTCATCGGCCCCGGCCTTGGCGCGGTGGCGGGTATTCTCTATGCCAGCTACTACGGCGTGATGACGCCCAGCATGGGCGTGATCGTCGGCCTCAAGGCCTTCACGGCAGCCATTCTCGGGGGCATCGGCTCAATTCCGGGCGCGATGATCGGCGGTTTCATCCTCGGCATCCTGGAAGTCTTCGGCACGGCCATGCTGCCGATCCTCACCGACGGCTATCTGGGCACCGAGTATCGCGACATCTTTGCCTTCGCCGCACTCATCCTGGTTCTTCTCTTCAAGCCGTCAGGCCTCTTGGGCGAGCGCATTTCGGAAGAGACGATGGTTTACAAGAGGGATTTCTGAGGCATGAACGGGGGAACAGCCAAACCCGTCACCCTGGGCACGAAACTGATCGGTTTCGCCCTGATCGTGGCGGCCATCGTCCTGGCATGCTCAGTGCCATACATGCCGAACTACTACGTTCGCGTTCTGGACAGCATCCTGATCTACATCCTGCTGGGTCTCGGCCTGAATATCGTGATCGGCTATGCCGGTCTGCTTGATCTCGGCTTCGTCGCCTTCTACGCGATCGGCGCCTATACCTATGCTCTCCTTGCCAGTCCGCAGATGGGGATCCACCTGCCGTTTCTGGTCATCCTGCCGATCGCCTGCGTGCTCGGCGTGCTGGCGGGCATCCTGCTCGGTATTCCCGTCCTGAGACTGAGGGGTGACTATCTGGCCATCGTGACTCTTGGCTTCGGCGAAATTATCCGTGTGCTGATTAATAACGCCGACGCCCTGACCAACGGGCCCAAGGGCATCGCCGCGATCCATCGCATCGACATTTTCGGTCTGACGATCTCCACCCCCAAGGACGTCTTCTGGCTCCTGCTGGTGACCTGCATCCTGGTGGCCATTATCGTCTGGCGCCTGCAGAACTCGATCCTGGGCAAGGCCTGGATGGCCATCCGCGAGGATCAGGACGCCGCCAAGGGCATCGGCATCAACACCACCAACGCCAAGCTGGCGGCCTTCGGCATCAGCGCCATGATCGGGTCGATCGCCGGCGTGATCTTCTCGGCCTTCCAGCGTTTCGTGAGCCCCGAGAGCTTCACCTTCCAGGAGTCGGTGCTGATCGTGCTGATCATCGTCATCGGTGGCATCGGCAATATCCTGGGCGTGATTGCCGGCGCGACCATGCTCATCCTGCTGCCCGAACTGCTGCGTGATTATGCGGAATTCCGCATGCTGCTGCTTGGCCTGCTCATGGCCTTCCTGATCATCGTCAGGCCCCATGGACTGGTGCCCCGCAGCTTCACGCCTGACCGTCTCTTTGCCTGGATGCGATTCCGATGAGCCTTGAATTCAAGAATGTCAGTAAGCGCTTCGGATCCGTCATTGCAACGGACGACGTGAGCCTTACCTTCGAGCCGGGTCTGATCTACGGCATCATCGGTCCGAACGGTGCCGGCAAGTCGACCCTGATCAACATGGCTGCCGGCTCCTATTCGATCAGCAGCGGCTCCATCCTTCTCGATGGCAGGCCCATCGAGAAGCTGAAGAAGCACGAGATCTCGCTGGCCGGCATTGCCCGCACCTACCAGAACATCCGCCTCTTCGAGCAGATGTCCGTGATGGACAATCTCGAGGTCTGCCTCTATCCGCGCGATGTGGGCGGCGTCTGGAAGGAGATCTTCGTGCCGAGCTATGCCCGGGCGAAGCGGGAGGAGCGTCAGGCCCACTGCCGCAGGCTGCTCGAGCAATTTGCCCTGGAGGATGCTGCCGACTGGGATGCAAACAGCCTTTCCTACGGCCGCCAGCGCATGCTGGAGATCGCCCGTGCCCTGGTCCGCGAGCCGCGCGTGCTGCTGCTTGACGAACCGGCCGCGGGCCTCAATCACGGCGAGACGCTGGAGCTCAAGCAGCGCCTGGCTGCCCTGCGGCGTCCCGAACTCATCATGATCGTGGTCGAGCACGACATGGATCTGGTGATGACCCTTTGTGACAGGGTGGTCGTCCTTCATCATGGAGCCTTGCTCGCCATGGGCACGCCTGCGGAAGTGCAGGCCAATGAGCAGGTCCAACAGGCTTATCTGGGAACAATCGATGACATCGAGTCCATCCGAGCCGTTGCTCAAAGTCGAAAAGCTGAACGCGGGCTACGGGTCAACGCGGATACTGTTCGACATTGACCTGCAGCTGCTGCCTGGCGAGATCGTCGTTGTGCTCGGCGCCAATGGTGCCGGCAAGTCGACGCTGATGAATGCCATTTCCGGCATGTGCACCGTTCACAGCGGGAAGGTGACCTATCAGGGCCAGGACATCACCAGCTGGCGCCCCCATCGCATTGTGGGCGCGGGCCTTGCCCATTGCCCCGAGGGCAGGCAGATCTTCCAGCGGCTGACGGTGGAGGAGAACCTGAAGGCGGCTTTCATCGACCGCGGCAGGGCCAGCTATGAGCAGCTTCTGGATGAGGTCTATGGCCTCTTCCCGGTGCTCAAGGAACGGGCCGGGTCGCTCGCCAGCCGCATGTCCGGTGGCCAGCAGCAGATGCTCGCCATCGGTCGCGCCATGATGGCCCAGCCGACGGTGATGCTGCTGGACGAGCCCTCCCTCGGTCTGGCGCCGAAGCTGATCCATCAGATCTTCGAGATCATCCTTGATCTCGCCAAGCGCAATATTGCCGTTGTTCTGGTGGAGCAGAATGTGCGTCTGGCGCTGGAAGTTGGGGATTATGCCTATGTACTTGAATCCGGCCATTGCCGCCTGGAAGGGGGCACGGAAAGACTGATGGCGGATCCCTCGCTCACAGAACTGTACCTCGCCGGCGGCGGGCATGCGTGATCGTGGTCGTCCATCGGACAATAATGTGAGTAGCGTTGATGCCTGGCCCCATTGATACCACCACGCCGCACCACTGGCGCAAGATCTCGAAGGAAAAGGAGATCGCTCGTCCGGTGCTCGTCGGCGACATTGACGCCGATGTCACCGTGATCGGCGGCGGTTTCACTGCGCTGGTGGCCGCCATCGAATTCGCCAAGGCCGGGCTGCGCACTGTGGTGCTTGAGCAGCTGGCGATAGGTCAGGGCGCTTCGGGCCGCAACAATGGCCAGGTGGTACCGCACCACTCGAAGGCATCACCGGCGGAAATGTGCGAGATCCTCGGCAAGCAGCGCGGCGATGCCTACAACGCCTTGGTTGTCGGTGGCGCTGACAGGGTCTTCGAGCACATCGCCCGCTACGACATCCAGTGCGACGGCGTCCAGCGCGGCTGGATCGCCGCCGCCCACAGTCAATCCTCGCTTGCCCGCATCCGCAAGGTCTCGGCCGAGTGGAAGGCTTTCGGGGCGCCGGCCACCTTCCTCGATGCCGAGGAGCTGGAGCGGCGCACCGGCACCGGCAACTATCCGGGCGGCTGGACCATGGCCCATGGCGGTCACCTCAACCCCTATGCCTTCGCCCTTGGCATGGCCCGCGGCGCGGAGCAGGAGGGGGCCACCATCTACGAGAATACCGGCGTGACCCGTGTGTCCGCCGACGGTGGCGGCTGGCTGGTCGAGACGGCCGATCCGTCAGGGACGAAGCGCGGCCGCGTCCGCTCGGCGAAGATCTTCATTGCCACCAACGCGCTCACGGGAGCCTTCTGGCCGAACCTCGCCAGGGCGCTTGTGCCGGTGCGGGTCTTCCAGGGGGCGACGGCGCCGATCTCGGACAATATCCGCGGCACCGTTCTGCCCGATAGTCCGGCTTTCGGCGACACGCGGCGCGACATTCGCGCCTATCGACTGGATGGAACCGGCGCCCTGGTGACCGGCGGCACCCACACCCTCTGGCACGACGCTGCCGAACGCGGCCGAAAGAAGCTGGCCCGCCATGTCTACGAGACCTTTCCGCAGCTGTCGTCGGTGCCGATTGCGGAATATTGGGAAGGCATTCTGGCGGTCGTCCCCGATCGTCTGCCGCGTATCATGCGTCTTGGGCCCAATGCCATCTTCGCCGGCGTCTATTCCGGCCGTGGCGTAGCCCTGAGCCAGCAGGTCGGCGCGCTCGCCGCACGCCTGCTCCTTGGCACCCAGGACGATGCCACCAGCCCCGTTCAGGTCACCGGCCTGCGCGAGGTGCCATCCCATTCGATCGCCGTGCAGGTTGCGCGCTTCATCCATCCGATCCATCGCATTCAGGACCGGCTGGACAAGTAACCGTCCTCGCCGGGGAAAACCGGACATGCAGAACTGAAACGGGCGCCCTCGGGGCGCCCGTTGTCAATGGACAGGGGTATTTGCCTGGGATTGCCTGTCCGCTGCCGGCAACTACCGGGAAACTGGCAGAGAGGGGAGCCGGTTTTCTTTCCCGAGCATCCAGCGTCCGCGCATCTTCGGCGGCCTGAATTCGGTGTCAGAGCCAGCCGCGCCATTCCGCCTTATCCGCTGGGTTGAGCGATGTGCCGCCGGGCGGTGAGGCGCGCCGGCTGGCACCTCGTCTCCCGTTGCCCTCAGCGGTTGTCTGACAGCAGGCTCTTGCCGCAGATATAGCCCCAGGTCATGTTCGGCCCGATTGTTGTGCCCGCCCCGATCGAGCGCGTGCCAATCGGATTGGCCATGGTCAGGCCGGCGGCGTAGAGGCCGGGAATGATGCTGCCATCGGCCCGCAGCACCTGGCCGCGGGTATTTGTGCGCGCCCCGCCTTTGGTGCCGAGCACCGTGCGGTTGATCGACATGGCGATGTAGGGCGCCTTGAGCAGTGGGGCCATGGCTGGATTGGGATAGGCGCCTCCCGACCCCTTGCTCTTGTACTTCTCCCACACCGACTCGCCGCGGTGGAAGTCGGCATCAACCCCCTTACGGGCGAAGTCGTTGTAGCGCATCACCGTCTGTTCAAGCTGGTCCGCCGGCACGTTGATCCTGTTCGCAAGCTCCCGGATGCTACGGGCCTTGATCACCCAGTTGCGGTGGTAGCGCGAATACCAGTGGAACGGGAGGGCGCGCTTGAGGAAGTCGGAATCGGCGATAACCCAGGCCGGCAGGTTCACTGGCTTGCCAGTCACCGGATCGCGTCGGTCCAGCGCCTCGCCGAAATTGTAATCATATTCGCTGACGAAGCGCAGGCCCTTGCCATTGACCACAATCGCCGTGGGCTCCGCCTGAAAGGTTACCGGCATGCCGTGCACCCGGCCCTCGTAGAGCGTCGGCAGCACCGGATGCACGTTGGCCTGATCCATGCGCTCGAGCAGCGCGCCTGCTTCCGCCGCCATGCGCTGTCCGTCGCCGGTATTGGTGCGCGGGCTGCCAAGGCGCTCGGCGCCGCCCGGGAAGTGCTGCTCGAACAGGTCCGGGTTCCATTCGAAGCCGCCGGTAGCAAGCACGACGCCCTTGCGTGCCCCGACGGTGACCGATCGGCCGCCCGCATCGATGGTAACCCCCCTGACCGCGCCGGTTTCATCCTGAACCAGCGACTTGACCGCAATGCCTAGTCCGAGGCGGCAGCCCTTGTCTATGCAGCCCTTGAGCAGGCCGGTGATCAGCGCCGAGCCCTGGCCGCGCGTATCGGTGATCAGCCGCCGGATCAGCTCCGGCAGCATCTTGAGCCCGGCTTTGACCGGACTGTGATACGGATCGAGCGCGATCATCTCGCCATAGGTGAAGATATGCGGCAGCGTCGAGCGCCTGATCTTCGCCCCCAGCGGCCCAACGATCCGCCGCGACAGCGCCTTAGGCGACAGCATGCGGCCCTTTTCCTTGCCGCCCGGGTGTTCGGCCATCGGGTCTGGCTCCGCCAGCAGCTCGAAGTCGAGCGGTGTATTGGCCTCGAGGAATCTGAGCAGCTCGGGCGCCTTGCGGGCGAATTCCGCCCACAGCTCGGCCTCATCCCTGTCCCAGCCTTCGGGTGATGCGGATTTGAGATAGGTGAGAACCTCTTCCTCGCTGTCGGCGATGCCTGCGGCCTTGGCCTTGTGATTGTTGGGAATCCAAGTGCCGGCGCCGGACATGGCGCTCGTGCCGCCGATCTTGTCGCTCTTCTCGAGAATGAGCACCGTGGCGCCGCCATCGGCGGCAGTCAGCGCTGCGGCCAGCGCTGCCGATCCCGATCCGACCACCACCACATCAAACTGGGTTCCCTCTTGCGCGGTCCACAATACGCGGTCACTCATCGCCCCACCCTGACTAGACAGATATTCTTGTTCCGACGTGCTCGCTGAGATCGTCGAGGAATTCCTTCACGCTCGAGCATGGTTTCGTGCCGAGCTGCCTGAGCTCCTGGCTGACGTCGCTAGGCAGGTCGCCCTGGGTATCGTCCAGCAGCTCGTTGAGCCGTCCGCCCACATAGATCGGGATTGAGAGCCCCCTGACCGCCAGCGCTCCCTTGAGTGTCTGCACATAGCTCAGCGCCACGCCGTTATAGGTCGAGATGCACACGGCTTCGGCGCCATGCTGGGCGCAGGTCTCGGCAAGCTTCTCGGCCTCGACGCTCACACCGCCATCGACCGGCTCGACGCCGATGCGTCGCAGCACTGTTTCCAGCAACCGCTTGCCGTAGAAATGCACATCCGTCGCGCCGATCACCACCACCGGTCTGGCGGCCTTGAGGCGCTCGCGGCCTTCGCTCGGGAAGTGGGCCAGTTCCTCATCGGCCAGCTCCTCGATTTCGTCCACGAAGGCTGAGGTGAGCCTTTTGTCCTGCTCGTCGCGGCTGGCATACCATGCCTCGAGCCTGTTTGGGCCGATCCGTCTCATGGCCAGCAACAGCTCCGCCGGATCGTCCATGGCGATGCCGGCGCTGTCGAAGGCATCCATCGCCCGGTCATGGAAGGCTCGCGCCCGCTCGAGCAGCTTCGGCACCAACGCCTGCGCCGCTTCCGCCGAGATCAGCGGCATCATGTGCGGCATTCGCTCGGCCAGTCGGCGGGCGGTCTTGTGAACCTCGACCACCTCGTTGATGTCGGGAATGCGCTGTGCTTCTGTGACCGGGATCGGCGTGATCGCATGGCCTGACGGTTCGAGCAGCTGGCCGGCCATGTCTACGGCCAGATAGCTTGCCATGCCGCCGTAATTCTCGAACGCATCCGGTCTGTAGAGTGTCGTGTTGCCGTAGAGCATGGTCCCGGGCGTCGGATTGACCTGCTGGAGTGCGATCTTGAAGGCGAGCCGCTGCACCGGATCGGTGAAGGTATGGCCGTAGCAGTGCCCAAGCCTGAGCCCCATCAGATCCTCGACGATGTGCCGCTCGATCATCGCGCAGCCCAGCGCCGTGCTGATGTCTTCGACCCAGGCCGCATAGCCGTCATCGAGATTGGAATGGACGAGGATCTCCACGTCCTGTCCCGCAAGCAGCCCCAGCGCCTCGACCGTCTTGAGGGTAGTGCCTACATCGTCATGCCAGTCCGGCAGCCGGAAGGTGAAGTACTGCGAGAGATTGCCGATGGTGGTCGCCCCTGCCAGCAGCGCCCCGGTGACATTCTCGACTGCTGAAGGCATGCCAAGCACAAAGTCGCCGAAATGCGGCGAAACCGGCGCCATGCTGGTGAGCGAGATGAATTCTTCCGGTGTCTCCAGCAGCAGGCCAGTGCCGCGGTTGCGCCGGGCCCGTTCGGCGCGTGGATAGCCCATGCTCCAGTCGAGGCAGATGCCGTAGCGGTCGGGGGCGAAGCCGCGCGGTTCGAGCTGGCTGTAGATCTCCGCATAGGCGCGACGGCTGGTCTCCAGCGACCGGTAGCCGATCTGGGCATGGAACATGAGCCGCTTCTCGGCCATGCACCGCCGCTTGAACGCGAATTCGCTCGAAACCTCATGTTTCTGCAGGAAGGGGGAGGGACCCACCTTGATGCCGTGGGCGAGCTTGCGTCCGCTGCCGAAGGCGGAAAGTCCGTCGATCCTCCCCTCGGGGAAGATTTCGTTGCGGTCAAGAACTGGTCCGTTGATCCGCGCGCTCATGGGGTTGACCTGACTTGTTGCAAAAGCTGTCGTGCCGCATGGCTGGCGCTCAGGGCGGCAAGCCACGAGGTCTTGGGATTGTCCGGCAGCGGCTTGTTGACGATCTCGAAGGCGAGGCGGCCGAAGCTACCTTCCGCCTCAATCCGGTGCATGTTTCCGCCGGCTTCCGGATCCGCGAGGAGGCTTACCCGGGTGGCGTCGAACCCGTTGCCCGCGAGTGCGACGGCGGCGGTGACATTGGCATTCTTGGGATAGGTCAGCGCCGCCTCCCGCGCCGACCCTTCGAAGATCACGGTCGGCTCGGTGATGGCGGCAAGGTCGAAGGCATCCTCAGCCGGCGTGCCCTTCCATGCGAGCGGCGGCTTATGGCCGAAATACTGCACGCGCGAAAGTCCGGCGGGCTTGGCTGCCGCCAGGGCATCGAGCGCCCCGATGGCGCCGGCAACCGTAACATAGCGGGTGCGGCCCGCCGCTGCGGCAGCATCGAGCCTCGCGTGCAGTTCATCATCCGCCAGCGCGCCGACCGAGACCACAACCAGTGGAATGCCCGCTTCCAGCACTCTTGCGCCATGGTCGATGAGGCCGCTGTGCCCGGCGCACTCGACCACGAGCTGCGGCCGCGCTGCGATCAGCGCCGCCACATCGTCAACCCTGGAGAGCGGAGCCGGCACGCTCCGCTTCGACTCCGGACGCAGCAGAACCGGGCCGATGATGCCGCTGTCGCCGCCGAAACTATGCCAGATGGCCTTGCCGATGGCCCCGAAGCCGATCAGGCCGATGGCGCTGGACGACGGGGCGGGTGCGGCAGACGCGGACATGATGACCTCGGAACTCGGAACAGGGAAAATCTCTCAGGCTCAGAGATTGTCACTGTCCGGGCACCTTGTCCATAAAACTGCATACAGTTTTCGGCACTATTTGAAGGTGCGATACCAAGTATCCGACAGTGTATAGCCTTCCGGGAATGGATCATCCGGGGCGAGCACATATTGGTGGAAGCCGGTGATCCAGGCGCGGCCGGCAATGCTGGGCACGATGGCCGGTGTGCCGTCAGAAAGGCGGGTGACGGCCTCGATCCGTCCGTCGAAGCGGGTGCCGATCACCGAGCGGCTGATGAACCCTCCGCCCTCGCCAATTTCACCCTTGGCATGCATGACCGCAAGCCGTGCGCAGGTGCCCGTGCCGCACGGCGAGCGGTCGAGCTTGCCCGGCGAGATGACGACAGTGTTGCGTCCATGCCATTCCCCGTCGATCTGCTCGAGCGGCAGGGTGAACTCGGTGAATACGATCTCGTTGAGCTCCGGGATCTCTGGATGCTGGACCGTCAACTGGCTGCGCGCCGCCTGCTTGATCGCCTCGCCCACTTCCACCAGCCGCCGCGCCTCCTCCGGCACGATGGCGAAGCCGAAATCGCGGGCATCCGCCAGCACGAAGAACCCACCGCCATAGGCGACGTCGACCCGCACCTTTCCATGACCCGGCACCTCGATCATCGCATCGAGATGCACCGCGAAGGCTGGGAGGTTGACAAGCTTTACGCGCTTAACCCTTCCGCCAGTACATTCCGCCTCGACCCGGACGAGGCCGCCCGGCGCCTCGAGCGTCAGCTGCGTGATCGGTTCCCTCATCGGTACCATGCCGGTCTCCAGCAGTACCGTGCTGGTACAGATGCAGTTGGAGCCTGACATGGGCACGTAATTGCCTGGCTCCATGATGATGAAACCCGCATCCGCCTCGGGATGCTTGGGCGGCACCACGAGATTGGCATGGGTAAACGCGCCGCCGCGCGGCTCATAGAGCAGGAATTTGCGGAACGAGTCGTTGTTCTTCTCGAGCCATTGCTGCTGCTCGAACACGCTGTTGCCCGGTGGCGGCAGCACGCCCCCGGTAATCACCCGACCGACCTCGCCCTCTGCATGGGCATCGACTGCGCTGATCATGCGCAGTCCGGCACTCCTCATTGATGTCACGCTTGAAGTCCCCGCTCGAAGATGGGCTGCCCGAGCACCTCCAGCCGCGGGCTGATCCCGAGGCCGGGGGCGTCGGAGGCCGACATGCGCCCTTCGACGCGCCGTGGCGCGCCATCGGCAATGCTGACAGTCACGTAGGAATTGAAATCCGTGGCCGAGAACAGGAATTCCTCGGGTGTCGATCGGGCGAGATGGGCGATCGCCGCCGTGACAATATCGCCGCCCCAGCTGTCCTCGATCGTCATTGATACGCCCTGGGCCACGCAGACATCGCGGATCAGCCGCGCCTTTGTCAGGCCGCCGACTTTGGAGATCTTGAGATTGATGATGTCCATGGCCCCATCCTGCAGTCCGCGCAGCAGCATGGGCAGACCGTCGATCACCTCGTCCAGCACGAAGGGCAGGGGCGTCCGCCTGCGGATGGTGAGGCACTCCTCATATGATCGGCACGGCTGCTCGATATGGACATCCACGTCGCGCACGCCGTTCACCACCCGCGCTGCCTCGTGCATGGTCCACCCGGTATTGGCATCGGCCACCAGGACGTCCCCCGGGACCAGTTCCTTCGCGCAGGCGCGGATGCGGGCGATATCCTCGTCCGCATCGGGGCCTCCCACCTTGAGCTGGAACTTGCGATAGCCCTCCTGCCGGTACTGCCGCACGCGGGCTGCCATCTCCTCCGGAGACTGCTGGGAAATGGCGCGATAGAGCGCAACGCTTTCCTGCCGCGCGCCGCCAAGCAGCGTATGGACGGGAAGGCCTGCCAGCTTGCCGAGAATGTCCCAGCAGGCCATGTCGATGGGTGATTTCACGTAAGGATGCCCGCGCAGGGCGGCGTCCATCACATCATTGATGGCGGCGAGCCGTGTCGGATCCTGTCCGAGCAGGGCGGGCGCCAGCTGGGCAAGGCCGGCGCGGACGCCGGCGGCATAGGCCGGGAGATAGGCCGGGCCCAGAGGGCAGGCCTCACCATATCCGGTGATCCCGGCATCGGTCTCGATGGCTACGACCGTCGTGTCAAAGACATCGACATAATTGCCATTGGACCAGGCATAGCGGCCTTCCTTCAGGGGAAGATCGACCTGGAAGGCGGATATACGGGTGATTTTCATCGGTGATCGTACTCCCCGACAAGTATCGGAGAGTACAGTCACCTATAGTGTGGTCCTGCGCAACCGGCGAATGGTATCGCCGGGCAGGATTTACTTGTCAGGCCGGAACGCTTGCTGCGCGATGGGCCTGTCCCTGGGCCGGACGCCGGCCCTGGCCGCCGCGGCCATTGGCCGGACGGGCAGTCTGCTGGCTGCCGTGATCGGCGCGCGGCCGCTGATGGCTGGCTGCACGTCCCTGCTGCTGGCGATTGCCGCCATTGCCCCGCTTGCTGCGCGGCGCCGCCTTGGCTTCCGCCACCAGGTCGTCGGTGAAGGAGGCATGGCGTTCGGCAGGGATGCTGCGCCGGGTCACCTTCTCGATTGCCCGGAGAAGGGGCAGGTCATCCGGCGAGCAGAAGGAGACCGCCGTGCCGCTGGCTCCGGCCCGGGCCGTGCGGCCGATCCGGTGTACATAGGTTTCCGGCACTTCCGGGAGGTCGTACTGCACCACCAGGGTGATGCCGTCGATATCGATGCCGCGGGCGGCGATGTCGGTGGCAACGAGGATCGGTGTTTCGCCCGACTTGAAGCCATTGAGCGCACGCAGGCGCTGCGGCTGGCTCTTGTTGCCATGGATGGCAGCGCTGGCGATGCCTTCCTTGTCGAGGCTGGCCACGACCCGGTCGGCGCCCCGCTTGGTGCGGGTGAAGACGAGGACGCGCTCGGCCGGCTTGCTCTTGAGCAGCTGCGTGAGCAGGCCGATCTTCTGGTTCGGTGCCACCATCGTGACCTGCTGGTCGATTCGCTCGGCCGGCGTTGAGGCCGGGGTCACCGACACTTCCACCGGGTCATTGAGCAGCTCGGCGGCAAAGCCCGCGATTTCCTTCGGCATGGTCGCCGAGAAGAACAGGTTCTGGCGTTCGGCCGGAAGATTGCGGACGATCCGTCGGACCGCCGGCATGAAGCCGAGATCGAGCATGTGATCGGCCTCGTCCAGCACGAAGAACTTCGTGGCATCGAGACGGATCGTGCCCTGGTCGGCATGGTCGAGCAGACGGCCGGGGGTGGCGACGATGACGTCGACGCCCCGCTGCAGCTGCTGCGCCTGGCGGTTGAACGAGACGCCGCCCACCACGACGGCCACGCGGATGCGCAGGCTCTCGCCATAGATCTGGAAACTGTCGGCAATCTGCTGGGCGAGCTCCCGGGTGGGGCTCAGCACCAGCACATGGGCCGAGCGGTTGCGCAGGCCGGGCTTCTTCTCGGCGAGCCGGGTAAGGATGGGCAGCGCGAAGGCGGCCGTCTTGCCGGTGCCGGTGGCAGCGATGCCGAGCAGGTCGCGCCCGGCAAGGAGGGAGGGGATCGCCTTCGCCTGGATCGGCGTCGGCGCGGCATAACCTTGCCGCTCCAGCGTTTCAACAATGCTCGCCGGCAGGCCAAGGTCGGTAAATTGTGTCAAGTCGATAGTCTTTCGCGAATGTCCGCAAACGCGGATTCCCGGATTGGGGGAATGCGTCACACGGCTACCGTGGGAACGCCCCGCGTGATCCGGACGCTCATGGTTTGTTTGATTGAAGTGATGCTGAGGCAGGACGACGGGCCGCTGATGCGATTTGTCGTTCACGCGGCCGAAGCACCGGTGGGTTGTGGAATTGCAACCGCCCCGAACATGGTTGCTGCGCTGCAAAAAGTCAAGCTGATAACATTCGAGGCGGGAAGGCGTCGTGCGGCGGCGCGCCTGCAAATGGCGGGGATCCGCCGATTGCGGGCACGTCTCGCGATGAATTATTTGAGTTCGATCGGATAGGCCCGGCGCACATTGTGGGCAATCAGCGCGGCAAAGGCCGCCTTGACCAGGTCACCGGGGATGAACACCGCCACGCCGGAGACGGCCTTGGCAAGGCCGAGGCCCGCAACGAAGGCGAGCCACAGCGCGCCGCAGGCATAGAGCACCACGATGCCGCCGATGACGCAGGCGATGAAGGTCAGCCCCACATCGGCCCACTTGGACGGGCGCGCCTTGCCGGAAACGGTCCATGTACGACACAGGAGGCCGGTGACGAAGGCGGCGATGATCCAGCCGAAGATGAAGCCGGCGGTCGGGCCTGCCAGCATGCCGAGCCCGCCTGACCCGCCCGCCAGCACCGGCAGGCCGAGGGCTACCAGCAGCACCACCAGCACATGCGCCAGCGCTCCGCGCACCGGACCGATCATCGCGCCCGCCAGCATTGGCCCCAGCGATTGCAGGGTGATCGGCACTGGCAGGAAGGCGACCGGTATGCGTGGCGCGAGCCCCAGGGCGACGGTGATCGCAGCGAAGAGGGCGATCAGGACGATATCACGTGTGTTCATGAGCGTTTCCCCGATTGGCGCCGTGGGCGGGCGGATAGCCCCGGGCGTCGATGGCGGCGGCGATGTCGTCCGCCGACCGCAAGACATGCACGATGAGCGGCACCAGCAGCGCCAGGATGTTCTTCTCCATCCCGCGCGCCGCCTGCGCCTCGCGGATTACCCGCGCCTGGTCGATAAGCACTGGGATGAACCGGAAGACCAGCGACACCGACAGCGCGATCTTGGCAGAACTGACGAGGCCGATGCGGTCCAGAGGGCTGAACAGACGCTCGATCACTTCGAGCATGGCCGAGACCGGCGTCGTGAGCGTGACGGCATAGCCGGCAACGAGCAGCGCCATGAGCCGGAGCCCGACCGCAAGTCCAAGGAGCGGGTCGACCAGCAGGGCGGTGGCCGCCATCAGAAAGGCGACGATGATGAAGGGCCCGGTGAGCTGCCGCCGCGCTTGGGCGGGGTCGATGCCGGTCGATGCCAGCAGGCCGAGGCTCACCGCTGCGGCCAGGCCCATGACGATCCAGTTGTCTAAGGCAAACAGGGCAAGCCCGAACAGGCAAAGCGCCGCAAGCTTGATCCCGGCAGGGATCCGGTGGAGCGGCGAATGTCCCCGAATGTACAGCGTGCCGGTCATGCGTAGTGTGCCTCGTAGCGCCCGATGGCAGCAACCGGTGTGTCATCCATCACGATCTCGCCGCCATCCAGCACCAGCATGCGATCGAAGCTCTCCACCAGCCGCAGGTCATGGGTTGCGACAATCGCCTGTTCATCGAGGCCCATAAGCACGGCTCTGACCCGGTTTCGGTTGCGCAGATCAAGCCCTGAGGTCGGCTCATCGAACAGGATCGTACTTGGCGCCATGGCGAGCACCGCCGCCAGCGCCACCAGCTGCTTCTCGCCGCCGCTCAACAGATGGCTCTGCCGTTCGGCGAGATGCTCGATGCCAAGCCGCTTGAGCGCCTGCGCCGTGACCAGCGGCAGTTCGGCCTTGGGCACGCCGATGTTCTTGAGGCCGAACTGGATGTCTTCCGAGACGATCGGATAGACGATTTGGTTGTCCGGGTTCTGGAAGATGAAGCCCACCCGCCGGCGTACCGCTCGCGGCTCGCGGGCCACGTCGATCCCATCGACCGTGACCCGGCCGGAGCTCGGCAGCACCAGCCCGTTGATCAGCCGTAGCAGCGTGCTCTTGCCTGACCCGTTGAGCCCGGCAATGGCGATGTGCCTTTCCTCAAGCACGAGGTCCGGGATCCGGAGACTGATCCGCCCCTCCCGCTCGACCACCACCTGTTCGAATCTGACAACCGACATGGCGCGACTTATACAGATGGTCGCACCGTCCGCCTATCCCCGGACCGCAACCGCCGCCTCTACTGGCCAGCTCAGCCAGACGGCGTCGCCCGCCTTGAAGGTGAAGGTCTCACCATAGGATGGTTGCATGGCCAGCATCTCGCCGAAGGCCGTGCGGATCAGCAACACGAACTGGGCTCCGGAGAAGATCGCCGAGATGACCTCACCGCGTATCTGGTTGTCATCAGCAGGCACTGTTTCCTGCGCCGAGGGGCTGACCGCGATGCGCTCGGGCCGCAGCGCCACCACGGCTTCGTCTCCCGGGCGATAGTCGCTGAGCGCCCTGGCCCGGATGCGCTCATCTCCCTGCTGCAGGGTGATGAGATTGCCATGGCGATCGATCGCCTTGCCGGTGAGGAAATTGGCGCGACCCAGGAAGTCAGCGACGAACCGGGTCTGCGGCCGGTCATAGAGTTCCTGCGGCGGGCCCATCTGCTGCACGCGCCCCTCATTGAGGATGACGATGCGGTCCGACATGGTCATCGCCTCCTCCTGGTCGTGGGTCACGTTGATGAAGGTCATGCCGAGATCTTCATGCAGCGACTTGAGTTCGAACTGAAGCTCGGCCCTGAGCTTCTTGTCCAGCGCCGATAGCGGCTCGTCCAGAAGCACCACCGCCGGCTCGAACACCAGGGCCCGGGCCAGCGCCACGCGCTGCTGCTGGCCGCCGGAGAGCTGCTTGGGCAGGCGATCGGCCAGGGGCTTGAGATGCACGAGGTCGAGCGCCCGCGCGATCATCCGGTCCGCGTCCGCCCGGTTGATGCCCCTGAGCTTGAGTGGATAGCCCACATTCTGCGCCACCGTCATGTGCGGGAAGAGGGCATAGCCTTGGAACACCACCCCGAAGTTCCGCTTTTCCGGCGGCACTGGCGTGATCGGTCGGCCGTCCAGCAGGATCTCGCCTTCATCAGGTTTCACGAAACCGGCAATCGCCATGAGGATCGTCGACTTGCCCGACCCCGAGGGCCCGAGCAGGCTCAGGAATTCGCCCGGTGCCACATCCAGTGAGACATTGTCGATCGCCCTGAGCGCCCCGTAGCGCTTGATGACGCTGCGCAGGGCGACGCTGTGTTGTTTCGGCGAGGTCATGGGCAATGCTCTTCAGTTCTGGGGCAAGGGCACGAGGTGGGGGACGTCCCCCTGCCAGTAGGGCAGACGGTCCACCCGCGGCGACCAGGTGCCGCTCTTTCGTAGGGCATCGATATGGGCGGCAATTTCCGACAGCGGAGCGAACCAGACATTTCCGCGCGAAGTCATGTATTCGATGAAGCGCACCATCTCTGCCGCGCGCGACAGGCGTCCCGAGATGAACGGATGCCACACGCTGATCCACAATCCGCCATGGTCGAAGGCCGCGTCGAACTCGGCCCGGAACACCTCGAAGGCCCGCTGCGGCGCGCGTATCGGCATCAGCATGCCGAATTCCTTCATTGATACATATTGCGGCCAGTCATCGAGCGGCATGTCTGACGGCAGTTCGATGATCGAGCCGCGGTCGCTCTCGATCACATATGGCACGTCATCTCCCATGAGGGAGGCATCATAGGTGAACCCGTTCTCGATCAGCAGGTCGAGGGAATGTTCCGAGAAGGCATAGGACGGCGCCCTGTAGCCCACCGGCTTGCGGCCGGTGATCTTCACGATCGCCTCGATCCCGCGCCCCAGCACCTCGGCCTCTTGATCGCGCGAAAGCAGGTTGGGCTTCTCGTGCAGATAGCCGTGATGGCCGATCTCGTGCCCGTTCTCCACCAGTAGCTCGATGGCGGGCGCATAGGTCTCGACGCACCAGCCGGGCACGAACACCGTCTGCTTCATGTCAAAATGCCGCCAGATCTCCACCAGCCGCGGAATCGCCCGGACGGGTTCGTAGCGCATGGCCGACGAGGTGACGATCCGCCTGTGCGCGCTGCTCTGGTAGTAGAGGTGCAGCAGGCTCTCCACATCCATGTCGAAGGAGAAGCATACGGCGCAGCGGGCGCCGTTCGGCCATGGCGGGGGATTGTCGATGAGCTGCAGGGGCATGGGTCTCGCTCAACGAGAATCGGGTTGCGACCGCGCCTTGCGCACGGACTTGAGGATCGCGAAGGCGACGCCGATGACGGTCATGGCCATGAGCAGCGAGGCGACCGCCGCAACCGTCGGGTCGATGTTCTCGCGGATGCCGTCCCACATCTTGCGCGGCAGCGTATAGACGGCGCGGGTCGAGATGAACAGGGTGACCACGATCTCGTCCCACGAGATGATGAAGGCGAAGATCGCGCCGGTGATCACCCCGCCCTTGATGTTCGGCAGAATGACATCGCGCATGGCCCGCACCGGCGAGGCACCCAGGCTACGGGCGGCATGTTCGAGCCGGCCGTCCAGCAGGGCGAGCGAGGTTGTCACGGTGATCACCACATAGGGCAGGGCGATGATCGTGTGGGCGATGATCACGCCGAGCCGCGTGTCATAGAGCCCGAGCGCCACCCAGGTCCGATACATGGCCAGCGCCGCCACCACCGGCGGCAGCAGCATTGGCACCAGCACGATTGCGCCTGCGATCGCCACCAGTTTGCCCGACAGCCGCCACAGGCCGACGGCGCAAAGCGTGCCGAGCACGGTGGCGAGCACGCCGGCCGCGGAGGCAATCACCAGACTGTCAAGGAAGCTCGACAGCCAGCCCGGATCGGTGAACAGGGTCTCGTAGTGTCGCGTTGACAGCGAGCCGCTCGGCATGCGCACGAAGCGGGAGTCGTTCAGTGACACCGGCACCGTGATCAGCCCCGGCAGCAGCAGGAACAGGGCCACGATCCAGGCCAGTCCCGCCACAATGAAGGTTGCGCGTCGCGACAGTTCCATCACGCGGCTCCGATCATCTTGCGCAGGTTGGTGACCCGGCCGATCAGATAGAGCAGGGCCGCCGTGGCGATCAGCAGCACGACCGACAGCGCTCCCGCCAGTGACCAGCGCAAGGTCTGCAGCACGGAAAGGCTCACATATTCCGACAGCATCACCACCCGGCCGCCGCCCAGGATCGAAGGCGTGACGAAGAAGCCGAGGGCGAAGATGAAGACCAGCAGGCCTGCGCCGAAGATCGCCGGGAAGGTGGTCGGCAGATAGACATCGATGAAGGAGCGCCAGTTTGATGCCCCGACGCTGCGCGCCGCCATCATGAGGCGTGGGTCGACCGACTTCATCGCGGCATAGAGCGGGAACACGGCATAGGGCACGAGGAAATGCACCATGCCGATGATCACCCCGAGCTCATTGCGCACCAGGGTGACCGGGGATGAGATGATGCCGGCGCTGATGAGACCCGTATTGATGAGGCCGTTGTTGCGCAGGAGGATCAGCCACGACAGCGCCCTTACCAGCACCGAAAGCCAGAACGGGATCAGCACGCAGAGCGTGAGCAGCAGCCGCTGCTGCGGCCCCACATGGGCCATGGCGAAGGCCAGGAGGTAGCCGAGTGCGAGTGAGACCACGGTGGTGATGGACACGATCCGCAAGGTGGTCCACAGCATGGAGCGGATGCCGGGCGCGGTGGCGATTTCCTGGTACCAGCGCAGGCTGAGCTGGTCGCCGTCCTGGAAGGACAGGCCGACCAGCCATCCCAGCGGCAGCAGCAGCAGCAGGACGATCAGCAGGATCGCTGGCGTGATAAAGCCATGATACGGGTTCATGCAGCGGTACTTCCCGGCAGGCAGGCAGCCGGGCAGGCCGCGAACGGCTCACCCGGCGCCAATTTTACGAGGACGATCAGCCCGAGATGCCGTCGAGCCAGATCTCTACCGCCTCGTCATAGTTCTTCTCGTACCATTCCTCGCTGCGCATGATCTGCTTGGCGAGGTTGTCCGGATAGCCCGGGTCGATGCGGCGGAGATTTTCGGGAAGCATTTCCGAGGCTTTCGGATTGCTCGGGCCGTTGCCAAGGAGCTCCAGCAGCTTGATCTGCCGCTCGGGGATCAGCACCGAGGCGATGAACTCGTTGGCAACCTTTGCGCCGGCCGGGTTCCCCTTCGGGATCACGAAGGCCGACGGGCAGAAGATGCCTTGGTCCCAGGTCCAGGTGATTTCGCCGTCGGTATCACGCTCCAGGATGCTGGCGCGGGTGTTCCAGATATTGCCCATGACGACTTCGTCATCCATGAACAGCTGCTGGCTGGACGCCCCGGAATCCCAGTAGATGATGTTGTCGCCCAGCGATTTGGCCTTCTTAACCGCGCGCTGCACGTCGGCCGGATAGATCTGGTCCCGCGGTACGCCGTCGCCCAGCAGGCAGGCTTCCATGCCGCCCATCTGGTATTTCCACATGGTGCGCTTGCCCGGATACTTCTCCACGTCGAAGAAGTCGGCATAGGTCGGCGGCTTGTCGGGGAACATGCTCTTCTTGTAGGCGAGCACGAAGGAATAGGTATAGTTGGCAACGCCGTTCTTCCAGGCCCAGCCGTCGCGCACCATCGACTTGTCGACGACGTTGTAGTCGATGTCCTCCAGCAGGCCCTGCTTGCCAAGCTGGTCGCACAGGAAGCCGTCGCCGTCGCAGACGTCCCAGACGACCTTGCCGCTCTCGACCATGGCCTTGATCTTGCCGGCCAGCGGGGTCGCGCCATCGACGATCACATCGACGCCGCTGGTTTCGGTGAACGGCACGCCCCAAGCCTCGCTCATGCCCCTCACGGCATCGCCGCCGAAATTGGCGAGCACCAGTTCCTTGGCCTGCGCCATCGCTTCCCGCGGCGACATGATGCCGGCGGAAGCGGCAATCGGCGCGGCGCCGAGCGCAAGACAGATCTGCATGAAGTCGCGGCGGCTCATCTTGCCGCGGCGGACTTCCGATCTTGCCAGATCAACAAGATCGTCCCTGAAATACTTGGACATGGCTCCCTCCTACCCTTGCATGGATCTTGGCGATGCTTTCACGGGCACCCCATTTTCTGACGGCCCCTCAGATATTCTTCTATGAGGACTTTCATCCGGGCACGATCGAAATCGTTCCGGTGGCCGCCATGGACCAGTTTAGCATCCATTGTCAGCAACCGTTCCATTGTCTTTTCGTAGATCTGCGGCACGGATCGCGGCAGATCATCGAGAAGCTGCCCGTCATAGAGCGCGTCACCCGAGAACAGCTCGCCCTGATGCTCATCGAACAGGCCGATCTGCCCCGGCGAATGCCCCGGCAGATGCACGACGGTGAACTGGCGGTCGCCAAGGTCGATCCTTGATCCCTCGTGCAGCAGCTGCGTCGCCGGCGCCGCCTTGTAGGTATAGGCCTCGAGCGCCCAGCCCTCATCCGGCAGGGCGGTGACAGCTTCTTCCGTTGCCCGGAAATGCGAGGCGAGATGGCATTCGTCGCATCCCTCGAGCGCGCAGGCATCCTCCGGATGGATCGCCCGACGGTCGAACTGGTGCATGCCACCGGAGTGGTCCACGTGCCCATGGGTGGCGATTGCCAGGATCGGCCTGTCCGCATCGTTTCCAAGCGCCGCCCTGAGATTGCCGATCCCCATTCCGGGATCGATCAGCAGGTCGAGGTCGCGCCCCCGGACATACCAGATATTGGCCCGGAACCAGCGATGAACCGCAGGCTCGAACAGCAGGTCGAGACCCGGCGAGACGGTGCGCCGCTCGAACCAGTCCTTCCGGATGGGGAGTGGGGCGCTTGCCATGGTCAGGCCGCCTTTCTGCCGAGCTGGGCGATGCCGGCTTCGACCTCGGCCACCGTGGCCTTGGCGCCGAGCACACCGCCTTCGACCGTCATCAGATAGACCGCGGCGCGATGGGCTTCCTCATCGCCCGAACCACAGGCATCCTCGACCAGCAGGCACTGGAAGCCGCGGTCATTGCCTTCGCGGATGGTGCAATGGACGCAGCAGTCGGTGGTGATGCCGCAGACGATGAGATGTCTGATGCCCTGCGATCGCAGGATGATGTCCAGATCCGTGTGGGTGAAGGCGCCATTGGCGCTCTTGTCGACCACAATCTCGCCCGGCAGCGGCGCCACTTCGGCGATGATCTCGGAGCCCGGTTCCCCCCGCACCAATACCCGTCCCAGCGGGCCACTGGTTCCGACGCCACCGCCGGTCCACTGGCCGCGCCATGCCTTGTGCGGTGGAAGGTCGGCAAGGTCGGGGCGATAGGCCTGTCGGGTATGAATGACGGTCATGCCGGCACCGCGCGCAGCGGCAAGCAGGCGCTGCACGCCGGGAATGGCGCGTCTTACGCCATCGAGTGAGCCGCCGATCGCCGCGAGATATCCGCCAGGATCGAGAAAGTCGCGCTGCATGTCGATGACGATGAGGGCGGTGGCATCCCGTGACAGGCCGTCGAAGGGAAACGGATACGGTTCCGATTTGATTGTTATCATGCGCAACCTCCCCGCCGCATTTGTGTCAAGCTCGACACAAGCCAAGATTGGTGTCAAGTCCAATTTTGTAGTTGACTACAAAATCGCTTTGCGGAAGCTTGGGATTATCGCCGGACGGCAGGGAAACAATGGCTGGGTTGAGAGAGCGCCATCAGCACGAGCGTTGCGAGCGGATCCTCGATGCCGCCATCGAGCTCTTTGCCGAGCAGGGTTACGAGGCGACTAAGGTAACCGAGATTGCCCGTCGCGCAGCGGTTGCGCCGACCACGGTCTACAATTACTTCACCACCAAGCGGAATATTCTCATCGCCATTGCCACGCGCCATGTGCGCCTGGCGCTGCCCGAGCGTCTGCGCCTCCTGCGCAATCTGCCCGAAGATCCGCTGGCCGGTGTCTGCGCCTATGAGGATCTGCTTGCAGCCCAGAGCACCAGGCTTCTCAGCAAGGAATGCTGGCGCGTGATCTTCGGCACGCTCTACGAGCAGCCGGGCGGCCACGCTCACCGGACCCAGTTGCGCCTGAACCGCCTGGTGCGGCGCCATTACCGGCGGCTCATCCAGCATTACCAGCGGCGGGGCAGCATCCCGGCCGATATTGATATTGAGGCGCTGGCCAATCTGCTGCTTGGCGTCGGCACCTTCTACTGGATGCAGTTTTTGGCTGATGATCAGGTCACCCTGCAGCAGTTGCGCACGACGGTGAACAATCAGGTGGCCATCATATTCCGCGGTCTGGGAAACAACAGTCAGGGGCAGGGGGACGAGGGATGACGGATCTGGCCGGAAGGCGGGCAATGGTAACGGGTGCGGGCAGCGGCATTGGCCGGGCCTGTGCGAAGGCGCTGGCATCGGCGGGCGCCGAAGTGCTGGTGCAGGACATTAACGGTGACAACGCTCGCGCGGTCGCCGCTGAAATCACGGCCGCCGGCGGGACAGCCCATGCCGTCATCTGCGACGTTGCCGACGAGGCGCGGCTCGCCGCGGCGGTGAGGCTCCATGGCGATGTGACGATTCTTGTGAATAACGCAGGCGTCCCCGGCTTCAACGCCACCCTCGAGGAAATCGATCGCGCCGCCTACGACCGGCTGATGAACACCCATGTCTGGGGTGCCTTTGCCGCCACGCGGGTGGTGATTTCCGGCATGAAGCAGGCGCGTTGGGGGCGCATCATCAACATCGCCTCAAACCGCGGCCAGGTAGGTTTCGAGCGCTCCTCTCACTACAACGCTGCCAAGGCGGCCCTCATTGCCATGGCCAAGTCCTGGGCCCGGGAATTTTCCCCATGGGGCATCCTGGCCAATGCCATTGCACCCGGTGTTGTTCGCACCGCCATGACCCTCTCCTACGGCGAGGACGCTGTGGAGGAAGAGGCACAGCTCAACCTCCTCAAGCGCGCCGCTGATCCGGAAGAGATGGCCGCCTGGGTTCTTGTCTTGACGGGTCCCACCGGAAACTACATGACCGGCCAGCTCGTCTGCCCGAACGGTGGCGACCCGATTGTCGGATTTTGAGGGAGTAGTCCATGTCCGCGATGACCGAAAATGAGTGGCGTTACAATCAGCTGATCACGCTGTTTCCTTCCGAGGCCGAGCCGGCCTTCGAGGATCCGGACATGCAGGAGAAAGTCTGGGGGCGCCGCTGGGGCTGCACCAATGACGTGGGACAGCTCCGCGTGGTGCTGATGCACCGCCCGGGCAACGAGATCAACATTGTCGACACGTCGAAGCGTCTCGACAATGGCGCCTTTGGCGATATCCAGACCGGCTGGTACTGGCGCGGCAATGTCGGCCCCAATCTCGAGCAGATGCAGAAGGAGCACGACGCCTATGTCGCCGCCCTGCGCGCCGAGGGCGCCGAGGTGGTCTACATGGACGCGCCCGCTGACACCGACCGCATGAAGACCGTCTATACCCGCGACAGCGTGATTGCCGTGGGCGGCGGCGCCATTGTCACCCGCATGGGCCCGCGCATGCGTCGCGGTGAGGAGCTCTATGCCACCCGGACGCTGGCAAAGCTCGGCTGCCCGATCCTGCGTACCATTTCCGGCACCGGCGTCATGGAGGGCGGCAGTTTCGCCTGGATCGACAGCAAGACCGCCGTGGTCGGCCTGTCGTCACGGGTGAACGAGGAAGGCGCCCGCCAGGTTGAGGAAGTGCTCCGCAGCCAGGGCGTGACCCTGCTGCGGGTTCATCTCACCGGCTACCGCCTGCATATCGACGGTACCTTCATGATGCTCGCGCCCGACATCGCCCTCGTGAATCTGGGCCTCGTGCCCTACTGGTTCCTCGAGGAGCTGAAGGCTCGCGGCATTCACGTCATCAGCCTGCATCATTCCGACAATCCCTGGGTGATCAACAGCCTCGCCACCGCGCCGGGCCGCGTGATCGTGCCCGAGGGCATGTCGGACTACACCAAGGAAGTGATGCACCGCCACGGCATCCATCTGATCGAGGTGCCCTACAGCCATGTCTGCGCTGGCGGTGGCGGGCTTCACTGTTCGACGTCGCCGCTGGTCCGCGACGACGTCTGATTGTCGTAGTTGGAAAAGGGGAGGAGTGCATTGATCACCGAAGAAGAGATGGCCGCACGCAAGCAGGAGATGCAGAACTGGTACTGGTGGGGCATCCCGACCTTCTTCAAGTGCCCGGCCAATGAAGATCCGGCGGCAGCCGACATCGGTCTCGTCGGCGTTCCGCACTCCTCCGGCAACGGCTCTACCGAGCGCGATCAGCATCTCGGTCCGCGCGCGGTCCGCCATGTCTCGGGCCGCTTCCGCCGCGCCCACGAGGTCTACGGCTTCCGCCCCTGGGATGAATTCCGCATCAATGACCTGGGCGACGTGCCGCTGCCCGAGGCGATGAACAACGACCGCAGCGTCGTTCACATCGAGGAATATTTCCGTCGACTGAACGAGCACGGCGTCCGTCCCGTGTCGGTCGGTGGCGATCACGCCATCACCGGCCCGATCCTCAAGGCCTATGGCGGTGAGGGCAGCAAGGTCACCGGCGGCCGCAAGCTGGCCCTGGTGCATTTCGATGCCCACCGCGACGATTACGAGTTCATGGGCCACTGGCTGGGCAGCTATCGCTCCTCCGCCCATTGGTCGGCCTATACCGTGCGCGAGGGTAATGTCGATCCGGACCGTTCGGTCCAGGTCGGCATGCGCGGTAATCCGCTCAAGCCCCTCGAGGGCTCGGTCAAGAGCGATGTCGGTCACAAGATCATCCCGGCGGACCACATCTTCCGCCAGGGGATCGAGACCACCATCCAGCAGATCCGAGACCGGGTGCAGGATCAGCCGATCTACATCACCTTCGACCTCGACGTCCTGGACGTTGCCGACGCGCCGGCTGCTTCCAACCTCGAGGCTGGCTATCGCGGCCTCAGGGCCTATGAGGCGATCGAGATCCTGCGCGGCATGCGTGGCTTGAATGTCGTGGGCGCCGACATCGTCTGCTACATCCCGACCAAGGACAATCCCAACATGATCACCGGCCTCACCGCCAGCGTGGTCATGTTCGAGCTGATCGCCCTGATCTCCGACCATCTCCGGTCTGGCGGGAAGTAATTGCTCACACCGTGCCGGGGGGCTTTCCCCCGGCGCGGGCTTGCTCCGGGATGAGCAGATCGGCACAGGGAGTCGGCGCGGCTTTTTCGCCGCGGACTGGCCACTTTACCGTCGTGGCGTCGTACTATAGACGGGTCTGAATGAGGGCTCCGTCCGTGTCTACGCTTCCGCCACCCGACCGCTATCAGATCGCCTCCTGGATCATTGCCGGGCTGGTGCTTGCCCTTGTCCTCTTCCTCCATCTGCTGACCTCGCTACTCGCGGGCCTGTTCGTCTACACGGTGGTCCACGCCACGGCGCCGCTGTTGCGCCCCATGGGCGTGGGCTTCCGCCCCGGCAAGATGGTGATGCTGATCCTTGTTTTCGCCCTTGTCACCCTGTTGGTGGCGCTGGGCGGCATCGGCCTGTTCCACTTCCTGACCAATAGTTCGAGCGGTCTGCCCGAGCTTATGGAGAAGATGGCGGACATCGTGGCGACCGCCCGCATCCACACGCCGGCTTGGATGCGGGATTTTTTGCCTGAGGACAGTCACGAGATCGAAGCCCAGCTTGCTGACTGGTTCCGCGCCAATGCCGGGTTCCTCCAGCGTCTGGGCGAGGACTTTGGCCGGGTGGTGCTGCGAATCGTCTTCGGCATGATCATCGGCGGCTTCATCGCCGTGAGCGAGGCGGTAACTCTGGGGCGGCCGCGCCCGCTGGCCGCTGCCCTTATCGAGCGCACCCGCCGCTTCAGCCGTGCCTTCCGTCAGGTTGTCTTCGCCCAGATCCGCATTTCGGCGATCAATACCGTCCTGACCGCCATCTATCTCGCCATCGTGCTGCCGGCCTTCGGGGTGCATCTGCCGCTGCTCAAGACAGTGATCGCCGTCACCTTCATCGTCGGCCTCCTGCCGGTTATCGGCAATCTGATCTCCAACACGGTGATCGTCATCGTGTCCCTGAGCCTGTCGCTCTATGTAGCGGTGGCATCGCTTGCCTTCCTGGTGATCATCCACAAGCTCGAATATTTCCTGAATGCGAAGATCATCGGCGGCCACATTCACGCCCGTGTCTGGGAAATATTGCTGGCTATGCTGGTCATGGAGGCAGCCTTTGGCATGCAGGGCCTGATTGCTGCCCCGATCTATTACGCTTACGTAAAGGATGAACTTGTCGACCGCGAGCTCATCTGACACAGTCTTCCCCGTATGTGACTTCGGCAGCACTGGCGTCTCTCGCTGGTCTGGGCATGGGGAGGTGGATGATGACGGCATCGGCCCTCGAGGCCCGGATTCGCGAAAGTTTCAACCGTCAGACCATGATGGGCACCATCGGTGCCAGCCTCACGGTGATTGAACCCGGCCGGGTGGTGATCGAATCCCCAATTCCCGACGGCTTCCGGCAGCAGCATGGCTTTGCCCATGGCGGCCTTGTCTTTACCCTGGCCGACAATGCCGGTGGCTACGCAGCAATCAGCGCCCTGCCGCCCGACCACGACGTGCTCACCCTTGAGCTCAAGATCAACTTCCTCAATCCCGGCGGTGGCAGGCTCATTGCCGAAGGGCGCGTAGTGCGGGCTGGGCGTCGCGCCGTCGTCATCACTTCCGATGTCTGGGCTGAAAACGGCGCCGGCGAACGCAGGCATGTGGCAACCGCCCAGGGCACCATGATCCCGGTCACCAGTACCTGACCATCGGACGGTTGCGGGCGCACCTCTTGGTGCGGCTGAAGGTGCGCCTGCCCGCTGGCAGGGGCGCGCCACGGGCACGACGCCGGTTTACTTCACCGGCTTCTTCGGGGTGAGCCAGTAGACCGCTTCGAAGCCGAGATGGTCGGAAAGATCCTTCCCGTGGGGCTTCTCGTCATAGTTCCGGGTCATGTAGACCGGGGTGATCTTATAGTTGTCGCCCTCGAGGATCATCTGATGGTCATTCGTGAAGGACCAGATCTGCTTCTCGCTGGCGATCGGCCCGAGCTTGCACTTGGGCTTGAGCTCGAAGCACAGCTTGCCGGCATCGATCGCCCCCGTTTTCTTCAGCAGATACTGGGCCCGCTCCGGCGGACGGCGGATGTTCATGTCGCCGGCGAAGATTGCCGAGCGCGGCCGCACCACTTCGTCGATGAACCGGGCAATGGTGTCCGACTGCGCCATGTGCGCCGCAAGGCGCACGTCATCGGGCGCCTCCTTGCGGATGTTCGAGTCCATGTGGGTGGTCACGATATCGAGGGGCGGAAACGGCTTGGGCAGTTCGAGCTGCACATGCATCACCGACTTGTTGGCGAGGCAGTCATTGCCCGAGCAGTCGCGTCCGAAGACTTCGGTATCCTTCTTCAGGATCGGGTAGCGACTGAGGATATAGAGCCCGCTGTTGACATAGGCGCTGGACGGCTTGCTGCCCTCCGACTTCATGCGGATGATCGTGTCATCCTGCCCTACGGCCCGGCTACCCTTGGTGCGCCGCCGTCCCGGCCCCTTGGTGACATAGGGATAGCCCGCATTCTTGATCAGCTTCTGGGTTCGTGCCGTGAAGCCTTCCTGCAGCAGCACCACATCCGGCGCGTTCCCCTCGGCCATGCGCCGGGCGAGATCCCTTCCGATATAGGCGAGCTCCTTGCCGGCATTCTTGCGCAGCGGCCAGGGGAGGTCATTGATGTTGTAGGTGAGCACCCTGATCGCCATGGAGCCCGGTGGCGGCTTCGGGATCGCATCGTCGGCATGGCCCGGCGCTGCCGTCAGCAGGGTCAGGATAACGGCAAGGGCGGCACCGATCCGCCCCATGATCGGAAGTCGACACAGCATCTTCGTTCTCGCGAGAATTTCGCGCAAGTTTGCACGGACGGAAGGCGCTGCCAACCAGGAAAGTGGCGGAGCTCAGGCCGAGGGAGCAGGCTCCGCCCCGTGGGTTGCCGGCTGGTCGTCCTCTTCATCTGCCGAACGTTTGTCGGCGGCGATATAGGTATAGAACATCGGCACCACGAACAGGGTGAACAGCGTGCCCACTGACATGCCGGTGGCGATCACCAGACCGATCGAATAGCGGGCAGCCGCACCGGCGCCGCTCGCCGTGAGCAGCGGCACGACGCCGAGCACCATGGCCGCCGTGGTCATCAGGATGGGTCGCAGGCGCACGCGGGCCGCCTCCTGAATGGCTTCCCGGCGCGTCAGCCCGCGCTTGTCGCGCTGCTCGTTGGCGAACTCCACCAGCAGGATACCATGCTTGGTGATCAGGCCGATCAGGGTGATGAGGCCGACCTGGGTATAGATGTTCAGTGTGCCAAGTCCGAGATTGAGCGGCACCAGCGCGCCGAAGATCGACAGCGGCACCGACATCATGATGATGAAGGGGTCGCGGAAGCTCTCGAACTGTGCGGCAAGCACGAGATAGATGACCAGGATGGCGAGGCCGAAGGCCAGTGCCAGCGCGTTGCCGGCCTCCTTGGTCAGACGCGACTGGCCGGCATAGTCGAGCATGAAGTTGTTGGGCATCACCTCGGCGGCGATCTGCTCGAGCGTTGCCAGGCCCTGATCCGCTGTCACTGTCGGGATCGGCAGCGCCGAGATGGTCGACGAGGTCAGCTGGTTGAACTGCTCAATCGCCTGGGGCGCGGCGATCATCTTGATGGTGATCAGCGCCGACAGGGGCACCATCTCGCCGCTTGCCGAGCGGACGAAATACTTGCCCATGCTCTCGGGGTTGAGCCGGTCGATCTGGTCCACCTGCGGGATGATGTCATAGGACCGGTTGTCGAAGTCGAACTTGGCGATCTGGCCTTCGCCCAGGAGCACGTTCAGCGTCGTGCCGATGTCGCGGGCCGAGACACCGAGCGCGGTTGCCCGGTCACGGTCGATCTCCACCCGCGCCCGCGGCGAGGTATAGGACAGCGAGTTCTGCACCACGATGAACTGGCCGGTGGCTTCCGCCCGCTTCTTGATTTCTTCCGTGACTTCCCACACATCGGCGGCGTTGCCGGTTGAGCGCACCACCATCTGGATCGGCAGGCCGCCGCCTGTGCCCGGCAGCGAAGGCGGCGCGAAGACGAAGGCCTGCACGCCGGCGCTGCGGTCGACGATGCCTTGGACTTCCTTCTGGATGTCGGCCTGTGAGCGCTCGCGCTCGTTCCAGGGTTTCAGCGTCCAGATGGTGAAGCCGCTGCCGCCGCCATCGGTGCCGACAATATAGAAATTGGTGTCCACCTCCGGAATGTGGGAGGTCATCTCGCGGAACTGGTCGAGATAGGCGGTCGTATATTCCGACGTCGCATATTGTGGCACGTTGACAATCGCGAACATCGCGCCGCGATCCTCGGTAGGCGCCAGTTCGGAGGACGTCTTGTTGAAGATATAGACCGAGGTGCCCATCAGCGCCGCCACGATCATCAGCGTGACCGGGCGGTAGTTGAGAGAGCCACCGAGCAGCCGGGCATAGCGCTCCGCCAGCCAGTCGAAGCTGCGGTCGACGATGCGCTGGAACCGGCCGCCGCCGCCCTCGCCATGGGCCTTGAGCAGACGCGCCGACATCATCGGCGACAGTGTCACGGCGATGACGCCCGACAGGATCACCGCGCCGGCAAGGGTGAAGGCGAATTCCCGGAACAGGGCGCCGGTAAGGCCCTCGGTGAAGCCGATCGGGGCATAGACCGCGGCAAGCGTGATGGTCATCGCCACCACGGGGCCGAAGATTTCTCGCATGCCCTCGATGGCTGCCGGAATGGGCTTGAGCCCTTCCTCGATATGCCGGTGGATGTTCTCCACCACCACGATGGCATCGTCCACCACTAGGCCGATGGCGAGCACCATGGCCAGCAGCGTCAGCGTGTTCAGCGAGTAGTCGAGCACATAGAGCAGGAAGCACACGCCGATCAGCGACAGCGGGATGGTGACGATCGGGATGATCACCGAGCGGAACGAGCCCAGGAACAGCAGGATCACCACGATGACGATGACCGAGGCCTCGCCGATCGTCTTGAACACTTCCTCGATGGAGGCGTCGATGAACTTGGTCGCGTCATAGACGAGCCGCACTTCCATGCCCTGCGGGAGCTCGGTCTGGATCTGCGGCAGTTCCTTGCGCACCAGCTTGGCAGTATCCAGCGGATTGGCGTCGGGGCTGGCAAAGACGCCAATGAACACGCCGAGCTCGCCGTCGAAGGAGACTTTCACGTCCGTCTGGTCGGCGCCCAGTTCGATGCGGGCGATGTCGCGCAGGCGCACCACGTCGGTCTGGGTGCTGCGCACCGGCAGGGCACCGAAGGCTTCTGGCGACTGCAGGGTGGTGGCAGTCTCGACTGAGGTTGCGACCAGCTCGTTCTTGGTTCTTCCCGGAGCCGACAGGAAGTTTGCGCCCTGGATGGCGGTCACGACATCCGCCGCAGTCACCCCGCGCGAGGCCATCAGCACCGGATCGAGCCAGATGCGCATGGAGAAGGTCTGCTCGCCCAGGATCTGCGCTTCGCCCACGCCCTCGATGGTCGAAAGACGCGGCTGGATCACCCGGGTGAGGAATTCCGTGACCTGCGGAGCGCTCATGTCAGGCGAGTAGAAGGCCAGATACATGAGCGCGAATTGCTGGCCGGTGCCCTTGTTGATGATCGGGTCTTCCGCCTCCTGAGGCAGCTGGCTGCGCACCTGCTGCACCCGGGAGATGACCTCCGTCATTGCCTTGTCGGGATCGGTATTGAGGCGCATGTGCGCCTGCACTGTGCTGACGCTCGGCCGGCTGGTCGAGGTCACGTAGTCGATGCCTTCCGCGTTGGATACCGCCTTGGCGATCGGAGTGGTGATGAAGCCCTGCATGAGCTCCGCGCCGGCGCCCGGATAGGTGGTGGTTACGGTGATGACCGTATCCTTCACCTCCGGATACTCGCGGATGGACATGTTCATGATGCCCTGGGCGCCGAGCAGGAGCAGCAGCAGGCTGATCACCGTCGACAGGACGGGGCGCCTGATAAAGAGTTCTGAGAAGTTCATGGCCCTGCTCCTGGCGTCCTGGCCGTCAGTTCAGCCGCGCGGTCTTGGCCGGATCGATGCTGTTGTCGACGCGTACCACGGAGCCATTCTGGATCTTGTTCTGCCCGGCGGTGACGACCATGTCGCCTTCCTTGACGCCCTCGGTGATCTCTACCAGGCCGTTGTTGCGCCGCCCCTGTTTCACGAAGACCTGGGCGACCTTGTAGCGCGGCTCAGGGGCATCGCCATTGCCGCCCTGGCCAGTTGTGCCCTGGCTATTGGCGTTCTCCGCAGGCATCGGTGTCAGCTTGTAGACATAGTCGCCATAGAGGCTGGTCACGACCGCAGTCTGGGGCAGGACGATCGTGTCGGGCTGCGTAGGCAGCTCCACCCGCACCTGAAGGAACTGGCCGGGGATCAGCTGGCCGTTGCGGTTGTCGACCTTCGCCCGCACCGAGACCAGACGACTCGATGTGTCGACCTTGGGGTCGATGCCGATGATCTCGCCGGGAATCGTGAGGTTGTCCGCGTTGGGGCCGACCATCACCTTCTGTCCGGATGAAAGTTCATGGGCGCGCTGCTCGGGCACGGTGAAGTCAACATACATGTCGTCGAGATTCTGCAGTGTCGTCACCAGGGTGCCCGGCTGCACATAGGCGCCGACATCGATGCGCGGAATGCCAATGACGCCGGAGAACGGCGCCTTCAGGGTCTTCTGCCGGATCACCGCCCGCAGTCTTGCAAGCTCCGCTTCCGCCGTGATCATGTCCCGCTGGGCGGCATCGAAGTCCTTCTGGGCGACGACCCCGTTCTTCCGCAGGCTGGCGAGCCGCTCGAACTGTGCCCGTGCCGTCTCGTAGGCCGACTGGGCGCTTGGCTCGAGCGCGCGCTCGACTTCCGAGTCGAGTGTAGCCAGCACCTGGCCTTCGCTCACCCTCTCATTGGCCTTGAAGTCGACCGACCTCACCACGCCGTTGGTTTCGAAGGCAAGTTCCACGCCCTGCGCCGCCTTGGCCGAGCCGATGGTGGCGATGTTCGGCTTCCAGTCTTCCGGTTCGACCACCGTGGCCGAGACGGTGAGCACCTTGACCGGCATGTTCTGGAAGAACTCGGCGATCTTCTGATCGCGGAACATGTTGAACCAGATGATGCCGCCGCAGACCAGGGCAACGAGGATGCCGGCGATGATGAAGCGCTTGATCATGACGTCACTGCAGCTTTTGGTTGCCTGGGGTGCGACCGGGTGGTCATTCCGATCCGATTGACCCGAGGTCGGAAGTCGCCATATATGTACCGTCTGGACTGTAAATCAAGAGAGATCTTCAACCACTGGACGGTAACTTGTCGGTTCCGATGGAAGAGACCACCAAATCCCCCCGTGGCAGACCCAGTTCCCGATCGCGGATACTTGATGCGGCTCTTGCCCTGGTTGCTGAGATCGGAGCCAACCGTCTGACTCTCGATGCGGTCGCCGAGCGCGCTGGCGTGAGCAAGGGCGGGCTGCTTTACAATTATCCGACGAAGGAAGCGTTGCTGACCGGAATGGTCGAGCGCTTCATTTCGCAATGTGAAGAACATCGCAACGAGATTGCGGCGGATCTAGGACAGGATTCTCAATCTTTGCTGCGGGCGTTGTTCATTTCGCGGGGGCGTCCGGCTGAAATGGACCGTCGCGCGGCTCACGCCATGCTCGCCGCCATCGCGGAAAATCCACGGTTGCTTCAGCCCGTACGCGAACGTCAGGGGGAAATTCTTGCCATTCTCGACGGCGCGGAGGATCCTGTGCGCGCCCGCATCCTGTGGCTGGCGCTGGAAGGGCTGAATTTTCTCGAGATGCTGGGCATCGCGCCCTTCACCGAGGAGGAGCGGGACGAGATCGTGGACAGGATCGTGGCCACCGCCGGCCCCTGATCGCGCTACTCCACGAAGACCGTCACCGTGTCGCTGCGCCCGCGGGCATCGATAACCGTAACCGTCGAGAATCCTGGTTCGGCCTGTTCCCAGAAGGTGCTGCGCCGGATCTCGTCGCTCGCCATGGGCGTGCCGTTCACCAGCCAGCGGAAGGGCGGGGCACCGTTCTGGATCTTGAGCGCCAGCGGCTGACCGGAACCGCGGCCGGCACTGAGATCGATTCGCGCCGCGTTGGGCGGATAGACGATGACTGGCGGCGTCTCGACCGCATCCCCCGGTACGCTTTGCAGCATCGACACCGACAGGTGCTGCATGGGCAGCGGCAGGTCGGATGTGGCGGCCCTGAAGGCATCGCGCGGCTTGTCGCGCACCTGGAACTTGCCGCTGCCGACCCGCTGCAGGGCCGAGAACAGGAGCGGTGCGGCGACCGCCCGGCCGCCAATGCCGGGTACCGCGGTGCCATCGGCCCGTCCCACCCATACGCCCAGCACATAGCGGCTGTCATAGCCCACCGACCACGCGTCGCGATAACCATAGGACGTGCCAGTCTTGTAGGCGAGGCCGCGGGTCAATGCCCCCTCCGGCGGCGTCGTGCCACGCAGGATCTCTGTCACGTACCAGGCGGCGACCTCGCTCATCACCGGTTGGCTATCTGTCGCGTCGTCGGAGGGAGAGGGCGCCCCGGCAATCTCGGTCAGGGGGATGGTCCGGCCGCCTCGCGGTAGCGCCGTATAGAGCGTGACCAAATCCTCAAGCGTCAAGCCAAGTCCGCCCAGCGCAATAGCCAGGCCGGGCGGTGCATTGCCGGGCAATGCCGGCCGCACCCCCGCAAGCCGCATCCTGGCCAGCAGGCGCTGCGGCCCCACCCGGCTGAGCAGGGTCACCGCTGGAATGTTGAGCGACATCTGGAGCGCCTCCGCCACCGTCACCGTACCCTGGAAACCGAGATCGAAATTGGTTGGGCGGTAATGGCCGAAGCTTGACGGCTTGTCATCGATGAGCGTGCTTGGATGGACGATGCCATCCTCGAAGGCGAGGCCATAGATGAACGGCTTGAGCGCCGAGCCCGGCGATCGCACCGCGCGGGTCATGTCAATGAAGCCACGTCTGCTTTCGCTGGCGAAATCGGGCGAGCCCACCCGGGCGACAACCTCGCCTGTCTGATGGTCGGCCAGCAGCAGGGCAACCGACAGCGAGGGCGGCAGGTCGGCCAGGGCATCCCGAGCCATCTGCTCGAGCACCGCCTGCTTGTCCCGGTCAATGGTGAGGCGGATGACCGGGGCTTGCGGAAACAGTTCCCGCGCCCGCGCCGCGCTATGGGCGGCGAGGCTCGGGAAGGCATGGCGCTTCGTGCCAAGCGGCTGCTCCCCGGCCAGCACGGCATCCACCTCGGGCAGGGCGCCCGTTTCTGCCATGAGGGCGAGCACCCGATTGCGCGCCGCGAGCGCCCGCTCCGGATGAAGATCGGGCCTTCGTGCTTCTGGTGACTGCGGCAGGGCAACCAGCAGGGCGGCTTCCCGCGGCAGCAGCCGGCCGGGTTCCTTGCCGAAATAGGCATAGGATGCAGCCCTTATTCCCTCGAGATTGCCGCCATAGGGGGCAAGCGCGAGATAGGCCTCCAGGATCTCCCGCTTGCTGAGCCGTCGCTCAAGCTGCAGCGCCCGTAGCGCCTGCCGGAGCTTCGCCGCTAGCGAACGTTCCTCGCGCGGTTCGAGCAGGCGGGCAAGTTGCATGGTGATGGTCGAGCCGCCTGAGACGATCCGGCCATGGCGAAGGAACTGCCAGGCCGCCCGCAGCACGGCGCGCGGATCCACGCCGGCATGATCGAAGAACCGTCGGTCCTCATAGGTGATCAGCATGCGCAGATAGAGCGGGTCGACCTCATCGAGCTTCACCGGCAGCCGCCAGCGCCCGTTCTCCACCGTGAAGGCGCGCAGCAGCCGGTCATGGCGGTCGACGACCACCTGTGACATCTCCCGGCTCTCGGGCATGACCGGCGGAAAGGCCCTGTCGAGCCATGAGAGCGCAAAGGCCAGCGTCGCTGCAAGGCTCAGCGCCAGCGCAATTGCAAGACCGGCCCTGGCCTGGCGCCGCCCCTGGTCCGCTGGCATGCCCTTGCTCAACCTGGCCTGCTCCCGCCGTTACTGCCTGCTCGCGGTCACTTCGATTGCCCCCTGCGCCGTCCAGCCGCGCAGTTCTGGCCGATACATGTCCTCGACATGGGCGGCGGGATGGGCATAACGGCCAGGCGTGACGGCGCGGACCACATAGGCGAGGGTGATTTCCCGGTCATCCTCGGCCGTCCGGTCGAAGGCCGCCATGAAGCGATCGCTGCGGAACTCCGTATGGGCTGCGTTGACCTCCTCCGGCAGCCAAGGGAAGGCGGCGAGATCGGCGCTCTTCACGAGGCTCGGATTGTCGATCTCGAAGCCTGCGGGCAGCGGGTCCACCACCATCAGGCGCGAGGGCACCGCATTCTGCTCGATCACCTTGAGCACCACCACGAAACGCTCGTTCTGGGCCACGCTGGAGATATCCACCTCGTTGCCGGCGAGATCGTAATACAGTCGTTCTATGGTGAACCCGTCCCCGCCCGCCGGCGGCGGCGTGTCGGGAAGGCCGGTGATCGTCATGACCGCATCGACCACCTGATCCGACCGGTTGGCGATCTGCACCGGCTTCATGTCGACTTCCGCCCGCTCGAAGGAGGCAAACAGGCTGCCGGCCACCGGCGTGCCGTCGACCGCCAGGTCAAGCTGGCCGGAGGACTGCATGAGCCCGTGCGCGGCAAGCAGCATCCAGGCATTTTCCTGGGTGGAGGTCCGCCGTGTCGCTGCACGCAGCTCGTTCAGCCGCTCGACCAGTGCCTGATCGAGCGGGAAGGCCGGCTTCACTTCGAGCATGAGGGCGAGCGTGCCGGCGGCATCCCTCAACCGGCTGCCGTAATCGCGACGGGTTGATATCTCGTCGGGCTTGAGATCGAGTTGCGGCGAGAGATCATCGATGGCGGCATCGAACGCCTGCTGGGCCCGCTCGCGCTCGCCATAGAGCGCCAGCGCGGCGCCGAGCTGTGCCTTGGATAAGGGCGAGGTGAACTTCTTGAGCCTCGTGTCCACGTAGTAGCGGAGGTCGCCTATGGCAGCCCGCTTGTTGCGTGCCAGCACATAGAGCGCATAGGCCGTAGCCTCGCCCCCGCTTTCCATGTCATCCGAATAGGACAGCTGGTTCTGCAGATTGTCCAGCGCCTGTCCGAAAGCCCGGTCTGGCACCGCATGCCCTGCCTCGCGCGCCCGAGTCAGGAAGTCGGTAACATAGGAATCAAGCCACAGATCCCCCGAACCCGGCGACCAAAGGCCGAAGCTTCCATTGGACGACTGCTTGGCCAGCACATCGGTGATCGCGGTGTTGATGCGCTGGCCCACGTCGGCATCCCGCGCGATGCCGATTTCTTTCGCCAGGGCGTTGAAATAGAGCAGGGGCAGGGCGCGGCTGGTCAGCTGCTCGGCGCAGCCGTAGGGATATCGGTCGAGTTCGAGCAGAAGCGTCGGCACGTCGATGCCGCCTGCCTTCATCACACTGATATCGATCCGCCCGCCGCGCTGTTCCTTGCCCGGGAACAGCCGGCCGTCGATCGACAGCACACTGTTCTTGGCAATCTTCTCCACGACCCGCCTGCTGGTGGGCTGCAGCGCCGGCTGCACCGGAATGAACAGCTCCTGCTGCAGTTCGAGCTGCTCGCCGGAAAGGGTGAGCGTAACGATGCCGAGCCCGATCTCGGCGCCCTTGAGCTGCGCCGTCAGCACCTGCCGGCTGCCTGGCCCGCCGATGCTGATCACCTGTTCCGCGCTGCTGTCATCGACGGTGATTTCCCCGCCCGAGGTCACGCTGAGTGTATAGTCACCGGCCGGCGCATCCGTATTGGCAACCTCCAGGGTGATCCGCGCCTCATCGCCCAGCGACAGGAACCGTGGAACGCTGGCGGACACGACCACCGGATCGCGGATGATCACGTCGCGCTCGGCGCTGCCTACGGCCTCCTTGTTCCAGGCGACTGCCATGAGCCGGGCAGTGCCGTTGAACTGGGGAATGTCGAAGCTGATCGGCACGGTGCCGTCTTCGCCCACCCGCACGATGCCAGAGAAGGCGGCCATCAGCGGCTGCGTGGGCGGACTTCCCTCTATCACGCCGCCGGACTCGCTTCCGCCCGACCGGATATTGCCGGCGGCCGCCGACATGCTGTCGATGAGCTGCCCATAGATGTCGCGGATATCCATGCCCATTCGTCGCTGGCCATAGAGCCAGGCATCAGGCTTTGGTGTCTGGAAGCGGGTGAGGTTGAGAATCCCCACATCGACCGCGGCCAGGGTGAGGAAGACATCCGAGCCCGGTTTCGCGCCGGCAACCCTTGCCATCACTTCCATCCTGCCGTTGGGCCGGACGACGTCGGGCGCCTCCAGCGTCACGTCGAGCATGCGCTCCGACATGTCGGTCTTGAGCCAGGCAACCCCAATCGCTCGCGACGGCATGCGCCCCTCGCGCTGGTCCGCCGGTCTATACAGGGTGGCCGTGACATAGACACCTGGCTGCCAGGAATCATTCACCGGCAATTCGACCACGGTGCCCTTTTCGTCGACTTCCACCGTCTGCATGGCGAGCAGCTGGTTGCTCATCACGGTCACCGTGGCGATGCCCGCAAAGCGCGGCGAGATCTTGAGTCGGGCAACGTCGCCTGACTTGTAGGACGACTTGTCCAGCGACACTTCCAGCGCGTCGGGCGTATCAGCCGTTGCCGCCTCCACATACCAGCCGGCGTTGAAGCCAACGCTGGCCGTAGCGCCATCAGGCGCCGTCACATCGAGGCGATAGCGGCCCCAATCGACCTTGGCTTGGATGAGCGCCGGCCGTTCGGCGCCGATATTGACCGCACCGTCGGCCACCTTCCTGGTGAAGCTCACCGGCTCGTAGTTCCACTCGCCGTCCACCATGTACCACTGATAGTTGCGCTCGACCCGGTAGAGCGTCCAGCGGGCGCCGGTTTCGGCGATGCGGGCGAGATCCCTGCCGACGGCGATCACGTCGAATTCGGCCAGTGAACCCTGGCCGAGGCTGCCTCCCTCGAAGCGCGGCTTGATGCCGATGAGCGGCGAGCGCGGCTGCAGCGGCCGTGTGAAGCGCTGTTCGACGGCGCGGCCGCCGGCTTCCCGCAGCCGCAGCGATACCAAGGCTTCCAGCGGCTGGCTGCCTGAAGGGAGCTCGCCCATGACGATGTCAACGATGGCCTTGCCCTCTGCGTCGGTTTCCGGCAGGTCGGGGAGTGGGCGCCGCACCGGCGGACTGTTCTCGTCCGCGAGGCCAAACACATAGCCCGGGTACCCGGCGAGCGTGGTGACCGCCCGAATGGTCAGGTCGCCCTCAAGCTTCATCCCGGCCGCCGGAGCGCCATAGAGGAACCGGCCGGTGGCATCGATACGGAAACTGTCCTGTGGCCGTAGCAGGCCCTCATCGCCCGCAAGCTCGAGCTCGAGCCTGTCGGGCACGAAATCCTCCACCAGCACCGTCGACTGGGCCAGCGGCTGTCCGCGCGGATCGAGATAGACCTTGAAGCGCCAGCTACCGCGCATGGCATTCGTCGGGATGGTCAGCGACAGTGCATGCCCGCCCTGACCTTCGTCGGTGGCCGTCTGGCGCGAATGCTCGACCCCATCCGGGCGCTCGACCACCACCAGCAGCGGCACATTGGTGATTGCGGTGGCGCTGGCATCCCGGAGAAGGGCAACCGCATGCACCGTCTCGCCAGGCCGGTAGATCCCGCGATCCGTATAGAGGAAGACGTCCGTCGGTCCAGGCGTTGGGCGCCCGTCGACGCCGCGGTCGGAGAGGTCGAAGGCCGGGGCGCCGAGATCGAGGAAGCCGAAATCGCCTCCCTTCGTGGCGGCCATCACCAGCGAAGGCGCAAGACCTCCCGTACCGCGCAGCACGCCGGCATTGAAATAGGCATAGCCATCCGCATCGGCAGTGACCCGTCCGAGCACCTCGTTGTTGCGCGCGACCAGCGTGAGCTCGACCGCGCCCAGCGGCTTGGCGGTCGACAGCGAGCGGGTCATCACATGCAGGCCCTGCGCGCCGGCAATGGTCGAAAGCCCGATATCGGATACCACGAACCACTGGGTCGCCTGGTCCTGCCAGGACACGTCGGCGGCGCTGGTCGGGCGGGCCCGCAGCACGTAGACGCCGGGCTTGCGCTCGGGCAGCACCTCGGTCACCGGGAAGCCGGTGGTGACTTCTTTGTTGAGGTCGAGCCTGACGTCGAGCTTGCCTGACCAGACCTTCTCGCCCCTTTCGCTCGCGATCTCCCCCGCCTGGTAGCCATCGAGTTGCGACAGGAAGAGCTTTTCGGCGATCGCGCCGCTGAGGCCGCGATCGCCGATGCGGTAGAGCTCGAGATCGACGGCCTCGGCATTCACCGAAATCACCGGAATGGTCTGCGCCCCCAGCGGCGGCAGCACGAAATTGCGTCCGGTGAAGCGCACCGAGGCTGTCCGGTCCTTCACATAGACCTGCAGCCGTGCCGGCCGCTCGAGCACCTCGTCCACCTGTGACGGAATGCCAGGGCGCACCCCGATCTGGTAGCGCTCGCCATGCTTGAGCCCGTCGATGCAGACTTGCTGATCCTCGACCTGGACTTCGCTTACGGTGGTCTGGTTGACCGTGAAGAACTTGGCAAGCCCGTCCGGGGCAGGGGCGAGCTTCTCGGAGAAGCGGATGCACAGACGCGGCGACGCCGCGTCATTGTCCACGCTGTAATCGGTGATGCGGAAGCCACGCTCGCGCCGCAGCGTGTCAAAGGCGCTGCGCACCGCGGCGGAATCGGCGAGGGTGAGGCTCTCCTTGTAGGCCTCGATCGCTGCTCGGTAGAGCTGGCGCTTTTCGAGGGCCCGGGCGAGCGCTGCCAGGGCCTCGGCACGCTCGCTCTCATTGTTGGCGGCATTGTAGCCGTTGAGCGCCGCCGCGCTCGCATCCTGCGGCAGCCGGTACTTCTCGCTGTAATCGTCGGTCTCGAGCGTAAGCAACGCGTCCGACAGGGCGATCCAGGCGCGGACATCCTGCGTCTGTTCGCGCAGGCCTGACCGCAGCAGCCTGATTGCCTCGCGCTGGTTGCCCCGGGCCAGCGCCTGCAGGCCCTCCGCGATGGCGGCGCCGGCATTGTCTGCAGCTGTAGCATCGGCCTTGAGACCGCGCATATAGCGCCTGGCCTCGTCATTGATGCCGCTGGGCAGGAAGCCGAGCGACATGGCACTGGCGGAAGTTGCGCCGGGTGCACCTGCCGTCTGCGCCTGGGCCGGGAACTGGACCGCCAAAGGGCAGAGCAATGCAAGCACTGCCAGCGATGACCGGACTACACCACCCCACTTTATCATTGTATTCCCCAGGACGATCAGCCGTGCAGGCTGTTATTGTCGCCTGAAGGGGGCGCTGAGTCCAGCAAACAGCACAGGGCTTTGCCCAAGGGATCGGTGCTCCCCGAGGCAAAGCCCCGTAACATCGCCAAAACTTCCGTTAGTGGAAGACGCCGGACAGGTTCATGCCCGGCGATTGGCGCTCAGGACGTGCTCACTGGAAATTGCACTTCTCGTCCATCGGACGGAAGGCCTTGTCGGCCGGGATCGTGGCGGCGACGTTGTAGTAGTCCCAGTCGCCGGTGGATTCTTCCGGCGTCTTGACCTTGTAGAGATACATCTCGTGGATCACGCGGCCGTCGGGACGGACGGTCGAGACGCCGAACAGGTCATCCTCCACCGGCGCCGACTTCAGCTGGGCGATCACCTTCTTGGCATCGGTCGAATTGGCCTTCTTTACCGCGTCGAGATAATGCAGCACCGAGGCATAGACGCCGGCATGGGCGCTGCTCGGCTTGCCGCCATTCATCTGCTTGGAGTAGCGGTCGGACCAGGCGCGGGTCTTGTCGTTCTGGTTCCAGTAGAAGGCTTCCGTCAGATACAGGCCCTGGGCGTCCTTCAGGCCCAGCGCATGCACGTCAGTGATGAACACCAGCAGACCGGCAAGGTTCTGGCCGCCCTGGACGATGCCGAATTCGGCTGCCTGCTTGACGGAGTTGATGAAGTCGCCGCCCGCATTGGCAAGGCCGATGGCCTGGGCACCGGACTGCTGGGCCTGCAGCAGGTAGGACGAGAAGTCCTGACCCGGATAGGGATAGCGGGCAGCGCCCACGACTTCGCCGCCCGAGGCCTTCACAAGGTCGGACGTGTCGCGTTCCAGCGCATGGCCGAAGGCGTAGTCAGCGGTGATGAAGAACCACTTTTTCATGCCTTCATTGACCATGGCGGAGGCGGTGCCGTAGGCGAGCGCCCAGGTGTCGTATGTCCAGTGGATGGTATTGGGCGAGCAGTTCTTGCCGGTAAGGTCGGAGGTGCCGCCACCCGAGACCATCACCATCTTATCCTTCTCGCGTGCGACCTCGGCGACCGCTAGCGCGGTGGATGAGGCCGGGAGATCGGCGATCATGTCGACGCCGTCCTCGTCGAACCACTTGCGCGCGATGTTCGAGGCAATATCGGGCTTGTTCTGATGGTCGGCAGAAACGATTTCCACCTTCATGCCCGGGTTCTTGGCGAGGAAGTCTTCCACCGCGAGCTTTGCCGCGACGACAGAGCCCTGGCCTGTAATGTCCGAGTAGATGCCGGATTGGTCATTGAGCACGCCGATCTTGACGGAGAGATCCTCCGCCATGGCTGTGCTCGACAAAAGCGTAAGCGCCGCGATGGCTCCGATCGTAGTCCTGACCTTCATCCTTATCCTCCCTCAGTCTTGTTGGACTTGACGATGATGAAATGCCTGGTCCCGGATATCGCGGCGCCTCTCGTCGTTTAGACTCCGAGATACCGGTGCAGCTTGTCGACGTTCTGCTCGATCTCGCTATTCGGGATCATGTCCACCACGCGGCCCTGTTCGACCACGTAATGGCGGTCGGCCACCGTGCCGGCGAAGTGGAAGTTTTGCTCCACGAGGATGATGGTGAAGCCCTTCTGCTTCAGCGCGTTGATGGTATGACCGATCTGCTGGATGATCACCGGCGCAAGGCCTTCCGTCGGCTCGTCGAGCAGCAGCAGCTTGGCGCCGGTGCGCAGGATGCGGGCGATGGCCAGCATCTGCTGCTCGCCGCCGGACAGCTTGGTGCCCTGGCTGTTGAGCCGCTCCTTGAGATTGGGGAACAGCTGGAAGATTTCGTCCCGGCTCAGGCCGCCGTCCTGGATGACCGGCGGCAGCATGAGATTCTCTTCCACGGACAGGCTGGCGAAGATCGCGCGCTCTTCGGGGCAGAAGCCGATCCCCTCGCGGGCGATCAGCCGCGACGGCATGCCGATCAGTTCCTTTCCCTTGAACGTCACCGAGCCGCGCCGCTTGCGCACGATGCCCATGATCGACTTGAGCGTGGTGGTCTTGCCGGCGCCGTTGCGGCCGAGCAGGGTCACGACCTCCCCCTCGCGGACGTCGAACGTCATGCCATGGAGAACGTGCGATTCGTCATACCAGGCTTCGAGATCTCTGACGGCCAGCATCGCGTCTGTGCGCGTTTTTGCCGGACGATCTGCTACTTCAAGCATAAGCTGCTCCGCTTTGAGCTAAGGTCTGAATGAATGGGCTCCCTCGACCCATCCCATGCCTCAACCCTACAGCACCACGCTCGCCGGAAGCGAGCATCTTTTCACGGGTGCTCCCGCGACCCTCCCGGCGCAGGAAACCAAGGCGGAGACCCATGCGGGCATGCCGCGACAGCTTCGACAGATCACGGTGCATGCCTGGCCATGAAACGGACAAGTAACCGGACAGGAAAGTCTCTCCCGGCAGAATAAACCACGTATAGCTGAGCCCCGATCGGGTCACCTTTACGGTATGCTGCGGCCCAATTCCTTTCAATGTCAACTAATCCTTTTGGCGGATGCGAGGGAGGACATTCGCGAGATTCCAAGCCATGCCGCCCGCTTCGCTGCATGCTTTCGACAACTGCTGGCATCGCCCGCCAATTTTGCCGTTTGACGTCCCCGGTAGGCCCGGCTAACAATTTCTGAAAATTGATCTCGGGTGCTGCAATAGCGGGGAAATCATAACGAGGAGAGGCCCGGGAGATCCAGCGCAATAGCCGTCTTGCGCCATGTTCAGGCGGATGGTTTTCTGCTGGATGCTGAGGGACTCTCTTCGAGTCGGGGTGGGTACATGCAGGGGACCTTCGAGTATTTCTTGAATCAGCTGATTAACGGAGTAACTCTCGGGTCCATCTATGGATTGATCGCAGTTGGTTATACGATGGTCTACGGGATCATCGGCATGATCAACTTTGCCCATGGCGAGATCTTCATGATCGGCGCCTTCAACGCGCTGATCGCCTTCCTGGTTCTGGGCCTCATCGGTCTCACCTGGATCCCGCTGGCCCTGCTCATCGTGCTGATCGTCTCCATGCTGCTGACCGCCGCCTATGGCTGGTCGCTGGAGCGACTTGCCTACAAGCCGTTGCGAAGATCGCCGCGGCTTGCCGCGCTGATCACCGCCATCGGCATGTCGATCTTCCTGCAGAACTACGTGCAGTTGTTGCAGGGAGCCCGCAACAAGCCGATCCAGCCGGTGGTCTCCGGCGGCATCGAGCTGATCCGTTCCGGCGATTACATCGTCTCCCTGAGCTACATGCAGATGATCATCATCGGATTGACGATCATCTTGATGACCATCTTCTCCCTGATGATCGCGAGGACTTCCTTCGGCCGTGCCCAGCGCGCCTGCGAGCAGGATCGCGACATGGCGGCGCTTATGGGCGTGAATGTCGACCAGACGATTTCGCTCACCTTCGTCACCGGCGCCATGCTGGCCTCCGTGGCCGGTCTCATGTTCCTGCTCTATTACGGCGTGATCGACTTCTATATCGGCTTCCTGGCCGGCATTAAGGCCTTCACCGCGGCGGTGCTTGGCGGCATCGGCTCCCTGCCGGGTGCCATGCTCGGAGGCCTGCTGATCGGCCTCATCGAGGCTTTCTGGTCCGGCTATTTCAGCCTCGAGTACAAAGACGTAGCTGCCTTCTCGATCCTGGTCCTGGTGCTGATCTTCAGGCCCACGGGTCTCCTCGGCCGCCCCGACATCGAGAAGGTCTGACCGATGACCGCCATCTCTGCGTCGGAAGACCGTCTGGAATTCTCCCATCTTCGCTTGGGGGAGATCGTCAAGCAGGGTGTGCTTGCCGCCCTGATCGTTGTGGCCCTGACCATCGGCCTCGTGGGCTTCCGCACTGTCGATGCTGCCGGTGGCCTCACCGTAACCACCCGCTTCGGCGATGTCATTGCCGCAGCCGTCATTGCCTTCATCGGCCGCATCCTCGTCGTGCTGCTGGAGGACCGGCGAGCCCGCCTTGTCGCGCCGGTGGCCGGGGCGTTGGCGGTTCTGATCTTCATCATGTTGCTGGGGAGCGTGCTCTTCGGCGACAATGTCGGGCGGGTGCTTCACGCCCTGCTCCCGTTCAACGATCCGATCGTCATGTGGATCGTCGGCATTGCCGCCGCGGTCCTCTCGATCCGCGCCATCCTGCAGCTCCGCAGCACAGCGACCGAGCACGAGACCGCCGAGGCCCGGGAAGCCCGCGCCACCCGCTTCGCCGCCACGGTGAAGAAGGTCTCGATCTTCGTGGCGCCCATCCTGCTGGTGCTGGCCATCGTCTTTCCCTTCCTGCCTGGCGTCGACCGTCGTCTGCTCGACATCGGTATCCTGGTCACCACCTATGTCATGCTGGGATGGGGCCTCAACATCGTGGTCGGTCTCGCCGGCCTGCTCGACCTCGGCTACGTCGCCTTTTACGCAGTAGGTGCTTATAGTTATGCGCTGCTCGGCACCTATTATGGCGCGAGCTTCTGGATCTGCCTGCCCTTTGCCGGGATCATGGCCGCCTTTGCCGGTATCCTGCTGGGCTTCCCGGTGCTCCGCCTGCGCGGCGACTATCTCGCCATCGTCACCCTCGGCTTTGGCGAGATGATCAGGATCGTGCTGATCAACTGGTACGATTTCACCGGCGGCCCGAACGGCATTTCCGGCATTCCGCGTCCGAGCTTCTTCGGCTTGCCCTTTGAGCGTACTGCCGCCGACGGGGCCGCGACCTTCCACAGTTTCTTCGGCCTGACCTATTCGCCTTACGACCGGATTGTCTTCCTCTATTATCTGATCCTGGTGCTTGCCTTGGTCACCAACTTCTTCACTTTGCGTATTCGCAAACTGCCCATCGGCCGGGCTTGGGAGGCCCTGCGCGAAGACGAGATCGCCTGCAAGTCGCTGGGCATCTCGCCGCGCAACACCAAGCTGACCGCCTTCGCCATCGGCGCGATGTTCGCGGGCTTTGCCGGTGCCTTCTTCGCCACCCGTCAGGGTTTCGTGAGCCCGGAAAGCTTCACCTTCATCGAGTCCGCCGTCATTCTCGCCATCGTTGTGCTCGGTGGCTTTGGCAGCCAGCTCGGCATCGTGCTCGCTGCCGTGCTGCTGATCGGCCTTCCGGAATTCTTCCGTGAGCTGCAGGAATATCGCATGCTCGCCTTTGGCGGCGCCATGGTGCTGATCATGCTCTGGCGTCCCGCCGGCCTGCTGGCCCATCGCAGCCCGACACTGCTCCTGGGAGCAAAGTCGTGATGGCCTCGGTTGAACAGAACATGAGCGCCGAGCGACCGCCGGTCCTGCTCGATGTCGAACACCTCACCATCCGCTTCGGCGGCCTGCTCGCTGTGGACGACGTGTCCTTCCAGGCGCGCCGCGGCGAGATCACGGCCATCATCGGCCCCAATGGCGCCGGCAAGACCACGGTCTTCAACTGTTTGACCGGCTTCTACCGGCCGGAGGTTGGTCGCCTGTCCCTGCGCCATCCGAACGGAGCCGAATTCTTGCTCGAGCGCATGGAAGGCCACCACATCGCCCGCGATGCAGGGGTGGCGCGCACCTTCCAGAACATCCGCCTGTTCCAGCGCATGACTGTGCTTGAGAACCTGATCGTTGCCCAGCACAACAGTCTGATGCGCGCCTCCGGCTATACGGCGCTCGGCCTCTTCGGCGCTCGGCGCTACCGTGATGCCGAAGCTGAGGCGGTGGAGCTTGCCCGGCTTTGGCTCGACAAGGTCGGTCTCACTCCCCAGGCCGACTGGGAGGCCGGCAATCTCCCTTACGGCGCACAGCGTCGTCTGGAAATTGCCCGTGCCATGTGCACCAGGCCCGTTCTTCTCTGTCTCGATGAGCCGGCTGCCGGCCTCAATCCGCGCGAGTCGCACGAGCTCAACCTGCTGCTTGAGGGCATTGTCGGTGAAGGAACCGGGATCCTGCTCATCGAGCATGATATGAGCGTCGTCATGGAGATTTCCGACCATATCATCGTACTCGACCACGGCAGCAAGATTGCCGAGGGGCGGCCTGAGCAGATCCGCAATGATCCGGCGGTGATCCGGGCTTACCTCGGCGAGGACGACGAGGCCGAAATCGCGCCGGATCTCCTGCCTGACCAAGCCGGCGAGGAGGGCATCCGGCCGTGACGCCTCTTCTCACCGTATCCCGGCTTCATACCTTCTATGGCAATATCGAGGCGCTGAAGGGCGTCGACATGGAGGTCCACCAGGGCGAGATCGTTTCGCTCATCGGCTCCAACGGCGCCGGCAAGTCGACCCTGCTGATGTCGATCTGCGGCAATCCCCAGGCCCGCTACGGCCACATCCATTTCCGCGGCGAGGAAATCACCCGTCTGCCCAGCTATCAGATTGTGCGTCGCGGCATCGCCCAGTCTCCCGAGGGACGCCGCATCTTCCCGCGCATGACGGTGCTCGAGAACCTGCAGATGGGTGCCGTCACCGCGGATCCCGCCCATTTCGAGCAGGATCTCGAGCGCATCTTCACGCTGTTTCCGCGTCTGGCTGAGCGCCGCAACCAGCGCGGCGGCACCCTCTCGGGCGGCGAGCAGCAGATGCTGGCCATTGGTCGCGCCCTCATGAGCCGGCCGACGCTGCTCCTGCTGGACGAGCCTTCGCTTGGCCTGGCGCCACTGGTGGTGAAGCAGATCTTCAAGGTCATCGAGGAGATCAATCGCGAGCAGGGCATGACCATCTTCCTGGTCGAGCAGAATGCCTATCATGCCCTGAGGCTTGCCCACCGTGCCTATGTGATGGTCAGTGGTCGCATCATCATGACTGGTCCGGGCCGCGAGTTGCTCGCCAATCCCGAGATCCGCAAGGCCTATCTGGAGGCGAGCTGACATGGTCGAAAGCCTTCTCGGATCATCGCTCACTGCCTTCATCTTCGTGACCGTGCTTCTGCTCGGCTTCGGCGCCCTGATGACCGGCCGCGCCTGTGCCAATACGTGGAAGCCCTACTGGCAGGTGCTTGCCTACAGCGTGCCGCTCGCTGCCTTTGGGCGCTTCCTGAAATGGAGCCTGCTCTCGGCCGACGGCCTGTCGGTTTCGGGGTTCCTGATCGACCTATTCGTCACGGCGCTGATCGGCATCGTGTCTTACCGGATCTTCCTCGCCCGCAACATGGTGCGCCAGTATCCATGGCTGTACCAGCGCGATGGCGTGTTCTCGTGGAGAGATCGCGCGTGACGCCTGAGTCAAGCTGGAGGATTGTCTTATGTCGAGGGGGTGCTACTGTAATAAAAATCATGTTGCCATCCTCGGTTTTTGGGAAAATGCTGTAAGTAGATAGGGGCAGTGTGGGCGCCAAAGACTCACACTTATTAGGACGGGAGAATGGGATGAGGCGCTTTAGAACTTTGGCCCTGGCGACGGCGGCTGTTTGGGCATTCGGTCTTTCGGCAGCGAATGCCGAAATACTGATTGCCACCATCGGGCCCATGACGGGGCAGTATGCATCTTTCGGTGAGCAGATGCGCCGCGGCGCTGAGATGGCCGTCAAGGATCTCAATGCCAAGGGTGGCGTGCTTGGAGAACAGGTCAAGCTGATCGTGGAAGATGATGCCTGCGACCCCAAGCAGGCGGTCGCGGCGGCCAACAAGGTGGTGAGCCAGGGCGCGGTGCTGGTGGCCGGTCATTTCTGCTCCGGCTCGTCGATCCCGGCCTCCAAGGTCTATACCGAGGAAGGCGTGCTGCAGATCTCGCCTGCCTCCACCAATCCGGCCCTGACGGACGAGGGTGGCCCGAATGTGTTCCGCGTCTGCGGTCGTGACGACCAGCAGGGCATCGTTGCCGGCGAGCTGCTGAAGAAGCGGTTCGGCGACAAGAAGGTCGCGATCCTCCACGACAAGACTGCCTATGGCAAGGGGCTGGCGGATGCGACCAAGGCCGAATTCGAGAAGCTCGGCGGCAAGGTTGCGCTCTATGAAGCCTATACCGCCGGTGAAAAGGACTATTCGGCGCTTGTCTCGAAGCTGAAGGCAGAAGGCATCGACGCCATTTACCTGGGCGGCTACCACACCGAGGCCGGTCTGATCATCCGTCAGGCCCATGAGCAGGGCTACAAGCCGCAGCTCATCTCCGGCGACGCCATGGTTACCGACGAGTTCTGGAAGATTGCCGGTCCGGCCGGCGAGGGCGCGCTGATGACCTTCAGCCCCGATCCGCGCAAGAACCCCGAAGCTGCTCCGGTGGTCGAGGAATTCCAGAAGATCGGCTACGATCCGGAAGGTTATACGCTCTATACCTACGGTGCGATCCAGGCCTGGGCTGATGCGGCCGAAAAGGCCAAGTCGGTCGAGCTGGACAAGATCGAGCCGGTGCTGCGCACGAACGAGGCCGACACGGTTCTCGGCAAGGTCAGCTTCGACGAGAAGGGCGACGTGAAGGCTCCCGGTTATGTCTGGTACATCTGGAAGGATGGTAAATACGACTACGATCAGGGGTCGTGACAGCGCTCCGCCACTGAAGGAGCCATCGGCCGACGTAACTGGTCGGACGTACTCTGAATATTTGCAGTAAAGGAGGGGCGAAACCAGGAGATACTGGTTTCGCCCCTTGCTGTTCCAAGTATCACATGTCTGTAGACCGAGCACTTGGGCTGCGTTATGACGGAATTCTGTAATTCGGGTACTGGGGAGACTTGAATGAACGCTCGTATCTCGGCTGAGGCCCCGGCGCTGGCGCCGACATTGCCTGTGCCCGGTCAGCCGACGAAGGAGTGGATGTCGGTCCAGGGGGCACTGAAACTGGCCGCCGACCACTTCAATGCCGGACGCTTTGCCGAGGCGTTGTCGATTGCCGAGCAGGTGAAGGCTGCGCGTCCCGATATTGCTGACGCTTGGAATATCATCGCTGTCTCGCAGCATCGCATGGGGCGCACTGAGGATGGCATTCAGTCCCTCAAGCAGGCGATCAAACTCAATTCGCGCAATCCCGGCTACTATGCCAATCTCGGCGAGATGCAGCGCCGCATGGGCCGGCCCGATGCCGCCATCACTGCCCTGAACAAGGCGATCCGCCTCAATGCTCGCGCCTATCCGGCCTGGAACAATCTCGGCATCGTGCATTACGAGAAGAAGCATTTCGCCAAGGCGGCCGAATGCTACCGCCAAGCGCTGGCCATCCAACCGAACTATGCCGAGGCTCACAACAATCTCGGCAATGCACTGCGCAATCTTGGCCAGTTCGATGAGGCGATCGCGGAATATGAGCAGGCGCTGGCCCTTCGGCCTGATTATCCAGAGGCCTGCAACAACATGGGCACGGTCCTGCGCGACCAGAACCGCCTGGCAGAGGCCGAGCAGGCCTATCGCCGGGCCATTTCCCTGCGCCCAAAATATTTCGACGCGCGCAACAATCTGGCCAATGTCCTGATCCAGCGCCGGCAGCCTGATCTGGCCCTGCGTGTCCTCACCGACCTTCTGGCCGAGCGGCCGGGCGACCGCCAGGCCTTGCTGAATGTGGCCCGGGCTCATATCGGCCGGCGGGACTATGCCGCCGCCGAAAAGGTTCTGCGCCAGATCCTGGCTGCGTCGCCCGACCTGCCGGAGGCGCTCACTGTCTATGCCGAGCTCTGTCACGAGACCGACCGTTTCGACGACGCCCTCGCCATGCTCCGCAAGGTGACGGCCCGTCAGCCGGAAAATCCCGAGGCCTGGAACCTGATCGGCCTCGTCCACAAGGCCCTCGGCGCCATGGATGATGCTCGCGCTGCCTTCAAGCGCACCCTGAAGCTGCAGCCGGCTGCCATCGATGCCTATGCCAACATGCTGGATATCGAGACCTTCACGCCGGATCACCCGCTGCTGCCGGTCATGGAGCAGCAGCTCGCGGCGCTGCCCCCCGAGGCCGAGGATGACCGCGTCATGGTCCTGAACTTCGCGCTGGGCAAGGCTTATGACGACATGGGCGACTATGGTCGCGCCATCGATCATTATCGTCGGGCAACGGCCCTGCGCCGCCGTCAGCTCAAATACAACGAGGCGGCAACCCTGAGCTTCTTCGATGATGTCAGGAAAGTATTCACCGCAGAATTCCTTGCCAGTTCCGGTTTCGACGGTAATCAGTCGGACCGGCCCCTGTTCATCGTGGGCTTCCCGCGCTCAGGCAGCACTCTTGTCGAGCAGATCCTCGCCAGCCACCCGCAGGTCTATGGCGCCGGCGAGGTGAAACACCTGCCCAATGTGCTCAGCAGCCTGCGCCGCGCCGTTCCCAGCCTGCCGTCCTATCCGGCGATTGTTCGCGCCATGACCGCGCCGCAGATGACCCGGGTGGCCAAACTCTATCTCGATCGCCTCTCTGCCGGCGCGGGCAATGCTCGTCGCATCACCGACAAGCTGCTTGCCAACTTCTATCTCGTCGGGCTCATCCATCTCTTGTTCCCGCGGGCGAAGATAGTGCACACCATGCGCGATCCGGTGGATACCTGCCTGTCCAGCTGGACCAAGCTGTTCCGGGATGACATGCCCCACAGCTACGACCTCGGCGAGCTCGGCCGGTACTATGTGAAATATGCGGAGCTCATGGATCACTGGAGAGCGGTGTTGCCCGCCGGCACCATGCTGGACATCCAGTACGAGGACGTCGTGCGCGACCTCGAGGGCAATGCCCGCCGGTTGATCGACTTCGTTGGCCTTCCCTGGGATGACGCCTGTCTTGCCTTCCACAAATCCCGTCGTCCGGTTAAGACGGCGAGCGCCGCCGCCGTGCGCAAGCCGCTTTATGATGCCGCCGTTGGCCGTTGGCGTCGTTATGAAGACCATATAGGGCCATTACTCGCGGCGCTCGGCGACCGCGTTAGAAGCTAGCGGACGCGCGTGCGCGTCATCCTCCGCGGAATTTCGGCCTGCGCTGGGGTGTGGGGGATGTTAGCTGGAATTGTTTCTTTTCGCCCGGGCGAAAAGGTAGAATTGGCCAGCCGAGAATGAATCGGCTGCGATATAGGGGAGTATACGGATGTCATCTCTGGCAGGAGTTCGCCGGAACATCGGGGGAAAACGTAACTTTGGCCTGGCGGTCGCCGTAGGGCTGTCGCTGGCCGTTGCCACGCCGGCCTTTGCTCAGCAGGCCCAGCAGGCGCCCAAGGCTCCGGCGCAGCAGAACCAGCAGAACCAGCAGAACCGCACCCAGAAGTCCTTCGACAGCTGGAACGTGACTTGCGTCGACGCGGCAGACAAGACGCGCCGCTGCGCCATGACCCAGACCCGGATCGTCGCCAAGACGAAGCAGCTGGTCTTCGCCATTTCGCTCACGCGGAACAAGGACAATTCGGTCGTCAGCGTGATGACCACGCCGACTGGCGTCTCCGTGCGCGATGGCATCCGCCTGGCGCTCGATGGCGTCGAGCCGCTCCAGGTGCCATTTGACGTCTGCGGCCCGCGGGCCTGTCAGGCGCGGGCAACGCTCGATGACGCCTTCGTGAAGCGTCTGGCTGCCGGAAGCAAGGCTTCCGCCAATTTCGTGCTCGCCAACAAGCGCATGATCCAGACCGAGGTCGACCTCAAGGGCTTCAAGGCGGCTTATGCCTATATGGTGGAGCAGTCGAAGTAGCGGCGGTTCACGCCCAGCGCTGACCTCTCGGAATCTCTATACGATGCACTCGGTCGTTGCATCGTATAGAGATTGTTAAGCATGTTTCCTGCTTAACTGTATCACAGTGGTCTTGGCAGTCTTCATCAAGCAGATGAAAGTGCTTCTTTCGGTGGCGGCAGTCACCTTTGCAGGTCGGGTAATGACGAAGACAAGAAGAGAGCAGGTTGATCCGAACTGGGACTGGAACGACGACCAGGAGCCTCGCGCTAACCGCGTCGACATCCGGCCGGAGCTGCGCAAACCGGTCGAGCCGCCAGTGCCGCCGCCGGCAGTCGCGGCGGCAAGGCGTCGCCCGCCGGCCAAGGCGGGCGGGTCAAGGAACGGCATGCTCATTCCGACAATCGCTGCGGCGGTCATTCTGCTTGCAGTTGCGGCGGGCGCGGCGTGGTATTTCCTGAGCGGTGGCACGACTTCGGGCAACGTTGCCGGTCAGCCGCGCGCCATTACCCTTCAGCCCAATGAGGTGATTGTTTTCTCCGGGGCTTCGTCCGACATGAAGACCGCGCCCGGCAACACCGTCGCCCAGCAGTCGACTGGCGAGAATGGCACCGTCGTCATCCGCTCGACCGCGAGCAATCCCAGCGCCGGCGGCACGACCGGGGGCGCCTATGTGACACTTCCGGCCGATCGGCTGAAGGATCTTGCCGGCCGGCGCGTCCGGGTCACCGCCTGGGCCCGTGCCGCCGAGCAGAAGCCGAGCTCGCGCTTCGCCCTGGCCGTGGCCGGCCAGAACTTTGGCACGGGCTGGCTGGTCTTCACGCCCACCGGCACCTTCCAGCCCTATCTCCTGGACTTCGTTGTGCCAAAGAATGTGGCTGACGGCGCCAATATCGGCATCTGGTCCGACATCGATGGGCGCGACGGCGGCCTAGAGTTGCGCCTGCTGACGGTCCGTCCGGTTTCCTGATCAGGCGTCGGACGGACGATGATCAACCATCGTCAGAACAATGACTGCAACTCCTTATAATCGGTACAGGGACAGCTCCACGAACTGACGATCCGGCAACTGAACAGACCACCGAAGACGGCAAGTAGAAAGGCGTTCCGATCAGTATCGGAACGCCTTTTTCTTGTCCCTGCTTGCTCTTCCGTCGAATCGTCTTGGCGCCCATCCAGTCGAGTGAAGTGGTGGGCGAAGTGTCGACAGGGAATCGAATCCTGCCGGCCAGTGCTTCTCATCTGACCGGAAAGCCTCTCTCAAGGAAAACGAATGGTAAACGGCGCCTCATCTGGCGCTGCATCGTGTATTCAAAGTGATCCGTCTACGGATGATAGTGGAGGAACTTTCAAGAATCTGCGGGTGAAAACAATTGTTTGGGTACTGAGATGTGATGCGCAAGTTTCAGCCTAGTAGTGCCTTGTGATGGCGGATTCGGCGCCAGGTAATGGCGCAAGTAGTCGAGAGTCGAGTCGTTTCCCTGTTGTATAAGCGCAACTTTTGTCCTGGATCGGAGCAAAGTTGATCGGTGTCCAATCCATTTGTGTTGCTACCTACAACTCGTTTGGATAGCTTTAGGATTGAATACCAAGACGCTTGGCAATCTTTGCCGCGGGGGATATGTACGATGACATCTAGGAAGCTAGTTCGGGGGCTGTTTTCAGGTGCGTCGCTCTTCGCTATCGCTGTAGGGGCAGCGACCGCGACAGGCGGCGGAGTGGCCAATGCCGAAGTGATTAACACGCAAGTCAATACCACCAAGACTGCACCCTTTGCTCCCGGTGATTTCCTGGAGATCACCAGCAGTGGTTCTATCGTAACAAGCGGCGCGGGCGTCGTTGTTCCGTTCGGTGAGAGCCCTGAATACATTGTAAATGACGGCCTGATCGATGTAGACGCATCCGGTCCGTTCGCCGTCGGTGTAGTCAACTTCTTCGGCACAGTCGAAGGCGACGTGACCAACAATGGTGACATCATCGTTGATGATGATAGCCTCATGGGCGGCAATGCGTTCTTCGGAGGCGTGGTTCTCGCCGAGCTTGGTGATGACGAGCAGACCTTCCTCAATACTGATTTGGTGAGCGTTGCTCCGACCATCGACGATGACGCCAATTGGGTTGTTGGAGGCGGTGTGGCGGTTGTGGGCGCCAACTTCGTCGGTGACTACACCGCTATTCTCGACAACGACTCGACGGGCGATATCAACGTCACCGTCATCTCCAATGACGCCAGTGGTTGGTCTGCCGGCATTGGTCTTGGCGGTATCGCCGGGGCCTTGGGCGAAAATGCAACGGCCGAGGTGTTCAACGACGGCGACGTCAATGTTGATGTGAATGTCGGAACGGCAAATGTCCTCAATGACGAAGGCCTCG